>ENA-ORXT01000231-ORXT01000231.1-marine-metagenome-genome-assembly--contig:-NODE-231-length-93055-cov-33.931005_pt1 | contig 93055 bp, 81 predicted proteins | sample MGYA00237868_ERZ511482 | MGnify/ENA metagenome assembly ERZ511482 | reverse complement strand
ATGGAGAATAAAATACTACTTTTCATTTCGACTGGAGCGAAGCGGAATGGAGAAATCTCCGTTTAAACAATTCAGATGTCCTTCTATATAAAAAGCGATATTTATTAATAAACGGAGATCTCTCCGCAAGGTCGAGATGGAAAATGGCTTTTCATTTCGATTGAAGCGTAGTGGAATGGAGAAATTTTCGTTTTCTAATTCTAAAGCCTTAATTGTAGATTGAGCTCAGAGTATGAAAATAACGGAGATCTCTCCACAAGGTCGAGATGAAAACTGACTTTTCTTTTCGACTGGAGCGAAGCGAAATGGAGAAATCTCCGTTTTCTAATTCTAAAGCCTTAATTATAGATTGAGCTCAGAGTATTTCTATAACGGAGATCTCTCCGCAAGGTCGAGATGAAAAGAAAAAATAACACAGCCTTTTCATTTCGATTGTAGCAAAGCGAAATGGAGAAATCTACGTTTCTGATTATTAACGATCTATTTGTAATCCTCTTATACTATAACGGAGATCTCTCCGCAAGGTCGAGATGAAAAGAAAATAATCTTAGTTATAATACAACTCCTTTCTATAAATAAAACCTATCTTAAACAACCAAAGACTCCTATGCATCGCGACTATACATTTTATGTTTACATACTTAGCAATCCAAATAGAACTGTATTATATGTGGGCTTTACGGAGAATTTGTCTAACAGAATCATCCAACACATCAATAATAAAAATACCAATAAGTCCTTTGCTGGAAAGTATTTATGTTCTGACATAATCTATTACGAAGTGTATCAATATGTAAATGAAGCTATAGCTCGCGAAAAGCAAATTAAAAGATGGAGTAGACTCAAGAAAGACACTCTAATAAAGCGTAAGAATCCAACACTGGTATCTTACAACCGAGAATTTATCTTCGAAGAATAAAATACTACTTTTCATTTCGACTGAAGCGAAGCGGAATGGAGAAATCTCCGTTTAATCAATTCAGATGTCCTTCTATATAAAAAGCGATATTTATTAATAAACGGAGATCTCTCCGCAAGGTCGAGATGAAAACTGACTTTTCATTTCTATTGAAGCGAAGTGGAATGGAGAAATTTCCGTTTTCTAATTCTAAAGCCTTAATTATAAATTGAGTTCAGAGTATAGCCATAACGGAGATCTCTCCGCAAGGTCGAGATGAAAAAAAGTTGTTCTACTTAACAGTGACCATCATATCATTAGGATACTTCACTTTATAACTGAATGATAAATTTTCTTGACTTCCAGATGCCATAGACTTTTTCCAAGACAAAATTCCAGTATCCTCATTTATACTTGCTCCAGATTTTTCCAGCAACTCTATCTTTATATCATCATGAGACGCTACAGGAATCTGATCTAAGATTTCTATTGTGATATCATTAGACTTATTGTTCTTTACAGATATCTCATAGCTTAACGATTCTTCTGCATTCTTACCAAAGAATTTTTTATCATACTTGTCTTTCAATTGTTTTCTTGATACGATGACTTCCGGATCTATACCTAAAGAAATTCTTATTGTGTCTTCTGTAGATTTAGAATTAATATAAGTACTTCCTTTATAGGTATTCTTCAGGAATAGATTTGCCTTTCCACTCAACATGTCAAGCTTGTGCCATTCTGGAATCTTAGCTATTAGATAAGCATTCTCTTTTTTGAGTGGTACCGCATAATACTCGAATACAGCTGGTATGCTTTCTTCATCAAGAAGGATATCTATCTCTTTATTATCTGATAGAATTGTATAGGGTTTTTCTATTGCGTACTCTACAGAGTTGATAGATTCCAATTTTACCTGACGGACTGGTTGTCGACGTACCTTTTCTATTTTCTGCCGCTTAGAATATCCAGAGTATGCACTTTCAATATCATGCATCAGACCATCTCTATATCCTACCACTGCAACTTCTTCTATCAACCTCGAATTAGGACTTAAAGCCACTTCCATATATTGTCTCGATGCTAAGAACATCTTAGTTGTATATCCTGTAAAAGAAACTACAAGATTCTTATTCATGGCATTAGCCAAAAAATAAGAACCGTCTATATCAGTCACAGTTCCATGTGTCGTACCTTTCACTATCACATTAGCACCTATAAGTGGTATTCCTTCTTCATCGAATACGAGACCACTCACACTCTTAGCTCCTACACCAGATATTTTATGCGGCATTCTGTCGGTTAAGTTATAAGGTTGTATACTTGGCAGTATATTATTCAACGTAGGATCTGCATTAGATAACGTTACTTTTACATCATTCCAATCTTGACCTGTGTTCTGGGATATATAAGCTTTACGAAGTAGACTTATGTCTTTATCTAATCCATTTACTTTCATATCATAGTATGGATACCATCTTGCATTTTGAGTATAATACATAACCCTTATACCGTCATCTGTATTTCGTTTTATATTGACCTTGATATTAATTCTATAATCTTGTTCGAGATAACGTGCATCTATATCTACTATATCGGAGCTAAGCATCTGAATCTCATGTGTGAGCTTAGAGATTCGCTTTTTGATTGTTAATAATTCTATGGCAATTTCTTTCATTCTGACTCTATAGAATTCTGAAGCTTTAATGACTGCATCTATATCTGTCGTTCCATCACTATTATCAAGGTTGTCATTCTCTTCTATGACGTTCTTTTCCGACATTAATGCTGTTACACCACATTGAGCAAAGTCTATGCTATCTTGATATACAGCTATTTGTTGCCTTAGCATTTCCACTTCGGGATCCTCAGTAACTTTTTCAATCTTATATTCTATACCAGAGTTAAATGAAATAATCTCGATATCGCCATTGGCCTCGATGACAATACTTTTAGGATTCACATCTAATGGTAGGTCTGCCAATACTAATTCTGTGAGACCAGTTTTTCCTTTCGTATCTAATACTGAAGTCACTTGAGCTCCATTAGAATAGACAATTACCTTACTGATCTTAGATGGCGTAAGAGAAGTTGAATCAATGGGAGGCTGAGTAGATAATAATAGGTTGCAGATTCCTATTACGCAGGTAAGCGTTAGTAATTTTTTCATGATTGCTGTTTTAGATTAATAAATAAAAACTGTCTACAACAATCAAGACGCAGATAATTATATGATTACATAAATGAAGAAAAAAACTTTAATTTAAAAGTACTGCCCAAAGCCTAAGACGACACCATTCTCTTGCGGATTGTAGATATCTACGCCGTAATCTACTCTAAGGGTAGCGCCGTAGATTTTCTTATATATCAATCTGAATCCTCCTCCTACGAAATGCCTAAAACCATCAGGCTTAAATAAACCAGAAAGCTGACCACCTGGATCTCGCCATGATCCTAAATCTGTGAATGCAACTATCTGCGATGCCAATAAGTTAGATTCAAAAATGGCTTTTCTAATTTCCAAATTAAAAATCAATTGCGCTGTACCTCGATCTATCCGATTACCGACTCCTCTAAGGTTGACATGGCTATCTACTACAAATGGTGCAAATGGAGAATCATTATTAGTAGAAATACCAAATCGGATTCTCATTGCTATGTTGGTCTTAGCAGGCAATAATTTATAATATATCGATTGTAAGATTAAGCTGTTAAAAGGCATCGGTTCGTTAATAGTTACAACATTCTGATACAATGCCTGCCACGAAAAACCATCTTTCAGATAAGCAAAATAATTTATAAAGTCTTCTCTATAATTAACTCTTCCTAGTAACTTAGGTTGGCTCAACTTATCAGGACCAGGTTGTATTTCTACAGAGCCATTATCTATTTTTCGATACTGCTCTACAAAGTAAGATCCACCAAATTCTATACTACGATGTGAGTCAAACTGATATATCCCTGTAAGTCCTATATTATTATAATCGAAATCATATAGAACTGATACATCATCAGCGAAGTACAAGGGTTCTCGAGAAGCCCACCTCGATAGATTAACAGAATAGCCCCAATTAGAATTAGCCATGCGAGGTACACGATAAAAAATAGAACCAGAATGCCTATTATCACTATTCTGGTAATAGGCACTTAGTTGCTGTCCCTTACCTCTCCAGTTAATATCTGAAAAACCGATTTGATACCAAACATTACCTTTAATCCCACCGAAATTTAATATCGGTAACAATGTTCTTATTTCCTCTATATCATAATGAAGAGAAATATCATTTCCTAAAGTGTCCAAGCTATAACTTACGGCACCTATTCCAGGGAAATTTTTGAGTTTTTGAGCATCTGAAATGATCCTAATTTCATCTAACGTATCTCCTATAGATGTATGTGTGAGACGTCTTGCAGTATATTCATCAGTTTTCTCTAATCCGTTAAAAGAGATTTCTGAAAAACGATACGCAACAGCCGACTGTCCCACTACAGATGAGGATACAAAAACTGAAATTGTAAAGAATATAATTCTAAGAAAACTCATAAAGCGGAATATACACCAAATGTATATATAGATTATATATTAAACCTGAAACCTAAATTATATGTACTTGCCTGTCCGCCTGTATCATTGAGAAACTCATTAGAAAAGTCAGTATATAATAATTCAAATTCAAGATTGGGTGTAAATTGATACTTAAACCCGATACCAAATTGAGTAAAGTAATCGTAATCCGCTTGCCAATAAGGAGAATAGCCGCCTAATGTATACAATGTCATATTAGCTATAGGATTATAACTGAATATCAATGTTACAGGCGTAGACAATCTATTGACATGACTATCTAATCTGCCTATATCCTCTATTAAAAGATCTATCTCTGTAAAAAGTGAAAATGAATTGCCTATAGAAAAATCATTAAAAAACTGCGTCCACCATGTAGGTCCATCCCAATCGATATATGGCTGTGATACACTACCAGATAAATCGTCTCCGATTGCAAAAACGAAAGAACTTTGAATAGAAAAATTCTTCCATTCAGGCACTGGTGCATATCTGATCATCGGACCGAATGCTGTAACTCCAGATCGTGTACTCAATGCACCATCACTACCTCCTATTACTTTCAATGCTGAAGAAGGTAACTTATCATTTCTTACTCTTCTATATCTTGTATTTATACCTACATTGAGCTTATTAGACACCCCATATAACGAAGTAATTATCGTGGTAAAAAAAGTAGATCTATCACTTAGATTATCAGATGGCCCAGTCTTCTGAGTATATAGATTATTAAATACTTTTGTCTCAGTACTGCCTTTAGGTATTGTAGAAGAGACGACATATCTTAAGGTGTTATTAGCTCCAGAAGCTGGCGTATATATAAGATCAGAATAATCATGAGCCACATACTCGTTTAATAACCAATCATATTCTCCATAAATAATCTTATGGCTATCAGAAACAGGCTCTTGTCTATAATTATTAATGAAAGCAATTATAGATTTCTTACTTCCGCCAAAATCTTTTTTATACCAATTAAATATCTGTGATGTCTCAATTTTATTACCCACAACTTTCAGAAAACTATCACTATTAATTGCTGAGCTGGTCTGCTTATCCAATTGACTATCCAGCCGATCGGGATGGTAAGCAAAGTTAGTGATTGGCGGACATCCTACTGCGCCACACACTAAAGCAAAGTGAAATCTCGGATCATCGTACTGCTTAAGTAATAGATCCTTTTCTATTGTATTAAGACTGATTTTCTCTCCAGCTAAAGTTGACTTCTTCTTATCAAAAAAACCGGCTATATTCTGTACAGAACCTATGGGATAATTCTTAACTACCTTATCTATAACCAAAATATTATAGGCGTTGATATAAAAGGTTTGCACCATTTCATCTGACACCCCTTCGAGATCAGCGGTCGCGATATCAGATACTAAAGACTTCAGTGCTTCGCTATCGATTAACGCATCATACTTTACTTTTCCATCTACAACGTACTCTTTAAAAAATAAATCAGCTTTTTCTATAAACGGTAGACCAACTGATTGTGCAGTTACATGGATTGATATAAATAGTATCAAAGCAAATATAAATAGTGTGTTTTTCATAATCCTATTGTTTGTCCAAAGATGGCATTAACTATAATAATTGTAGTTGTCCATTATTCCCTAACCTTATTCGATTTTTCCTAAAATGGATAATAGACTACATTATGATGCTTGAATGGTCTCATTTCTGACAAACTTCAAAATTAATAATACTCATGAAATAATAAATGCAAGATACAGTGTGTTATATACCCAAATTAGAATCATGGTCAAAAAAGAATTAATAACAATCGGACTATCTTTTATGCTGGTTTTAAGTCTCGCAGGCATATTTGCGGTATCAGCATACGCTATAACTGGATACATGGATGCACCATCTGACATTATACAAAATGAGGCTATTGTAAGCACATCGGAAATAATTGCTGCTTAGTCACGACGAAGGCATAACAGCTGTGAGCTTGACTTAGCTATCCTTATTACACATCATTACCTAAATAATAAATTATTTGAATTAATTAGAGGTGACAGTATGGTGATTACCCACCTATGATTTTCAGAACCAGAGCTTTAGTCAGTTTCTGACCGGCTGCTTTCTTTTTGATATCTGCGAATGAGAACCTGAGACCACAACCTGATTTCCATCTCGTACAACCGTATGCAGTTTTGCCCTTAATTAATCTGCCTTTCTTACACTTAGGGCATGGAGGCATTTCTATTGGCTTAGCTTTACTTGATTTTACAGTAGACAGTTTATCATCTGTACTTTTGAATGTAAGTTGCTGATTCTCATCAAAACTTATTATCCCATCAGTTTTCCCATCATTAGTTATAAAGCCTTTAAGCTTTACTGTAGATCCTTTTTCTACGAGTCTTTTGATTTGATTATCACTAATCTTCTTGCCCATATATGCAAATGGTATCCCAAAGTCACATCCATTTCTGTACTGAGTACAACCATATTTTGAATTACCTCTTATGATAGTACCTTTTGAGCATTTAGGACATTGCATGCTACTCTTAATTCTCGGTTGTTTCTTAACTGCCTTATAACTACTACTGTTCTTTTTTCTATTAGACTTTGGCTTTCGATTTGATTTAGCGTAAGCTTTATTGGGAGGGGAAGCAAATCGCTTTACGCTATTTTCTAAGCGTACTTCTTTCACCATGTCAGCTACCATATTTTTCATATCTTGAATAAATGGTTTTGGACTGTAGTCACCGAGTTCTATTTCCTTGAGTCGTTTCTCCCATTGCCCTGTGAGCTCTGCAGAGGTCAGTAATTTATTTTTGATAGTGTCTATTAATTGAATGCCCATATCCGTGGGTAAGACTTGCTTCTTCCTACGGTAAGTATATTTTCTTCGGAATAATGTTTCTATTATGCTAGCACGAGTTGATGGCCTGCCGATACCATTGGCTTTCATGAGTTCTCGGAGTTCATCATCGTCTACTTGCTTACCGGCAGTCTCCATAGCACGGAGCAGAGAAGCTTCTGTATAGTAAGGAGGTGCTTTAGTCATCTTTTCCAATAGCGATGGCTTGTGTGGCCCTTGTTCTCCATCTCTAAACGAAGGCAATACCTTATCACCATCCTTCTCCTTGTTATCAGATGACTCATCGTTAGATTTATCCTTTTGGGGGTAGAGTATTCGCCATCCTTCATCGATAATTTCTTTTCCTTTAGCGACGAATTGTACAGTCTCAACTTTCGCCTTGACAGTCGTCTTGGCCACTTTACAGTCAGGAAGAAATACAGCAAGAAAGCGTCTTACAATCATATCATATACCTGCTGCTGCTCACCACTGAGATTCTGCTGTTCTCCTGTGGGGATGATGGCGTGATGATCTGTCACCTTCTTATCATCAAAAACTTTTCTGGATTTTCTGATCTTTGATTTTAATATTTGATCAGTGAATTGGCTATAGCTTTTTAAGCCTTTAAGTATACTTGGTATTTTGGGATATACATCTTCTGGTAGATACGTTGTATCTACTCTTGGATAGGATACGACTTTCATTTCGTATAATTTCTGTACTACCTTGAGTGTCCTCTCAGCACTATATCCATACTTGTTATTACAGTGTACTTGTATGCTTGTAAGGTCATACAGCTTAGGAGCATATTCTTTGCCGTCTTTTTTTTCTACCTTAGTTATGACTAATTCTTTATCTAATATCTGTTGCAGTAACTCCTGTCCTTTCTCAGGATTATCAAATCTTCCAGTTGTATTTTTGAATGTGACCTTACGATACAGCGTATGTAATTCCCAGTAAGCTTCTGGCACAAAATTCTCTATCTCATGATGTCTTCTAACCAGCATTGCAAGTGTTGGTGTCTGCACTCTCCCTATAGATAGCACTTGCTTGTATCCACCATATTTTAATGTATATAATCGTGTAGCATTCATGCCGAGTAGCCAATCGCCTATAGCTCTGGAACTGGCAGCGTAATATAAGTTGTCAAAATCACTTGCAGGTTTTAGATCTTGGAATCCTTTTCTAATGGCTTCTGACGTGAGTGATGATATCCATAATCTCTGCACTTGACCTTTGTAAGCAGCTTCTTTTATAACCCATCTTTGTATGAGTTCTCCCTCTGTTCCTGCATCACCACAATTGATGACAAGAGTTGCTTTTTTAAAGAGTCCTTTGATTATTTTGAATTGTTTCCTGACACCACTATCACTCTTGACTTTAGTCTCAAATTTATGTGGCAGCATAGGTAGTGCATCGAGACTCCACCGCTTCCATTGCGGATTATAATCTTGTGGCGGAAGCAATGTACAGAAATGCCCAAAGGTCCAAGTAACTTGATAGCCATTGCCCTCAAAGTAGCCATCTTTTCTTGTTTTGGCTCCGATGATATAAGCTATCTCTCTAGCTACACTTGGCTTTTCTGCAATACAGACTTTCACTAAATTTCTATATAAGTTCTTAAATCACTTCAATATATAAAAGTAGCGATTCATAGCTTACTATTTATTTTCTACTATATGAGAAAGCCGTAACCCCTATTCCATTCATTATTTGGGTAATGGAATCAATATTCTATAAGTTATATAAGGCTATTAAATAATTCGGCGTTTTGAAGCTTATGATAGAAAGATAAGCGAAAATAAAGCTATTTACATATTAGAATTTTATTCTCTATCTTGTAGGAGAATGAAACCTTTATATCTATGAAAATCTCTACAAGATCTTTCTTTCAGAAAAGTATGTGTATACTCTTCTCTCTATTATGCCTTCAGGCAATATTATTTTCTCAGGATGTTATTCTGAGAACGCAAGCGGATGTGGATGCTTTTGACCCTGCGACGACTGTTATTGATGGCAGCCTACTTATAGGTGATGCAACTCAAACTAATATAACCGATATCTCCAACCTATCCAATATCACCATGGTCAATGGAGGCATTGGAATAGATAATACAAACCTAAGGAACTTGGACGATTTAAGTAACCTCGAAAACCTAAATGGGTATCTTAGAGTAACTTACAACAGTCGCCTATTTAACGTAGATGGATTATCCAAAATAGAAACTGTTAATGGGTACTTAGCATTAGGCTTTAATGGGTTACGTAATATTGATGGTTTGTCACAACTAAAATCTATAGCGGGAAACCTTAGCATTAGGGCCAATCAAAGTTTGGCTAACATAAATGGTATATCGAACTTAAGCTCAATTGGAGGATACTTTGTTGTTACGAGAAACTCCGTCTTATCTAATTTAGATGCATTATCAAACTTAGAATCTGTCGGTGGTTATTTAGAGATTTCAGAAAACGATAGAATAACTAAACTTGATCAACTTAATAGAATAGAAACTATTGGTGGTGATCTGACTATAAAATTCAACCCAAACTTATCACTCATAAGTGGAGCATCTACTTTAAGATCTATCAATGGAGGATGTTACATACTTGAAAACAGATCTTTAGTAAGTATTGATAATATATTAGAACCAAGTATCACTAATCCTATTAAAGGGGATATTGAAATTTCAAATAATGGTGACCTCACGAGCTTAGATGCGTTTTCTAATATAACTACCTTATCAGGCAACCTTACACTAAATAGAAACGATGCATTAATAAATTTAAATGGATTTGGAAACTTATCATTCATCGAGGGCTCTCTGGACATCTATAATAGTGGACAATTAAGGGGTTTAGACGGCTTATCTAAATTGTGTTCTGTCCGTGGTAATTTACTTATCACCTACAATCAACGTCTATCAAATTTAAATGGATTATCAAATTTAAAAAATATTGACGGTGACCTATTCATAACAACCAACAGCATATCGGATATCAGTGGCCTCTCTAATCTTACTATAATTAAAGGTTCATTAAAATTATATAACAACTATAACCTAACTAATTTAAACGGTCTTTCTAGCTTAAATTCTATAGGAGGTAATTTAAATATTGACAGAAATAGTGACCTAATAAATTTGGATGCACTTGCAAACATAAATTCAATAGGAGGCAATCTGTCAATTTTTGATAACTTAAGTTTATTAAACATAGATGGATTATCAAATCTATTAACCATCGGTGGAGGCATTTCTATACATACAAACATTTTACTCAAAAACCTAAATGCATTTTCTAATCTAACTACTATCGGAAGTGATTTAGTGATAAACGGAAATAGTAACTTGTTAAATATAGATGGCTTTTCTAATTTGAATTTAATCGCAGGAGATCTTTTAATAAATAATATTCCATTAATCACTAATCTCGATGCTTTATCTAATGTAACATCTATAGAAGGCGATGTAGATATTACAAGCAATGCAGAGTTGATACACTTAGATGGCTTATCTAATTTAGTATCTATTAATGGAAAACTTAATATCTCAAGACTCGATGCATTAAGAGATATTAATGGCTTATCTAATGTCGGTTTTCTGGGTGGCAGAATAGATATAACAAGAAATCCTTTGCTATCAAATGTTGATGGACTAATTAAACTAGATTATATAGATAATAACTTAACAATTACAGAAAACCCTAACTTAATGGATATCGCGGGGCTCGCTAATGTAGAATATGTAGCAGCAAATCTAATAATTAAGGGCAATATAAGATTGGAAAACTGTTGTGGTATAGTTCAATTGTTGATTAATCTTAACTCTGTAGGTGGTATTATTGATGTATCTAATAATAATGTAGATTGCGGAAATCTACCAGAAATAATCGCCAATAATTGTTTTTTCTCACCTGTCGATCAAAAGTATAGATTTAAAGGATATACAAGATTAGATTTAGCTGACAATGAATGCAGAGCAAATAATACCCTAATGCCATTCATGAGCTTTAGTATCACAGATGAGCAAAATGTAAAAAGGTATGCTTTTGGAAATTCTTACGGTTTACATGAATTTGGGTTTCCAGAAGGCACATTCAAAATAGAACCAAAGATTGATGTCAGCAATGTTTTTCAGATCTCACCAGAAAGTGTAAGCATTACTTTTCCCAGTTCTACAAATAGAATCTATCAAGACTTTTGCGTAACCCCTCTACTTGATACAGCAATCATTAACATCGACATATTACCATTATCGCAAGCAAGACCAGGGTTCGACTCTCAATACAAAATTATATGCAGCAATAGAGGCACACTGCCAGTCAGCGGCGATCTTACATTCACCTACCCTACTGACATTATGGATTTCATCGAGCCAAGCGGTACTGACGTCATGGAAGACATCGGCTTGATCTCATGGAAAATAGAAGAGCTACAACCATTCCAAAAAGAAGAATATATTATTGAATTCAATCTCAACAAACCAACTGATGATCCAGCTTTAGTAGGTGGAGAAGTTTTAGATTTCTTCTCGGAATTAGAAACTAATAATCTGGCAGATAATAAAATCTTCGATACACATATATCTCAGACTGTTGTCAACTCCTTCGACCCCAATGATAAGACTTGTCTCGAAGGAAATATCCTAACACCTGAGATGATCGGGGACTATGTACACTACATGATACGATTTGAAAATACTGGAACAGCTAACGCTATTAATGTCGCCGTTACTGATGTCATTAACACAAGTATGTTTGACTTATCGACACTTGAGATCGTAGATACCAGTCATGAGATGGAAACAAGAATTAACGATGGTAGTCTCGTAGAATTTATCTTCCGAAATATAAATTTACCATTTATGGATGACACCAATGATGGGTACGTGGTATTTAAAATAAGAACTCTATCAAGCTTAGTCGTCGGAGACATTATCAGTAATACTGCTGATATATTCTTTGATTTTAATCCACCGATTACAACTAATACTGAGACGACCACATTCCAAGTCAGAACGAGTACTATACAGATCCCTAATCTTAATGTCGAAGTCTATCCTAACCCAGCATCTGATGTTATTACTATCAAAGCACAGAATAATCAATCATTGGATTATCTCATCTTTGATACTTTAGGAAAAACACTTGCGGTACCTTCTGGCAAGAATAATATGGATGTGTCTTCTTTAGATAATGGGACATATATCCTACAAGTTATTGACAAAGCTACAGAGGAGTTTGGAGTTGTGAAAATTGTGATAGCAAGGTAGACGCGATATTTATTTTAAGTTATAGTTTTCCATACTTAATCATATGTCGTAGATTACCATCGTATTCTTATACCCGACAATATGAAATACTACGACAAAGCGATTAGTCAATTTCAAAAGCATTATGCTGATAAGCTGGAAGAGACAAGCATCCACTATCTCGATGACGATAAAGATAATCAGAGAATTATATACATCTCCTCACCAGATGTAAAGCCAGGCAACGAACCGAGAATATATGTGCAAGCTCACCAGACATCTCAGGTTATCGTATTAGCTCATGGCTTATCTGACTCGCCATATTACATGACGGCTATAGCGGAAGCGTTCTACGCTGCAGGTGCTAATGTCATCCTACCATTAATGCCAGCTCACGGTCTTAAGGAACCTGATAAAGCAATGGAAGATTTCAAACTGGAATCCAAGTGGCGTGATGAAATTGATGTAGCTACAGAAATTGCAAGCTATTTAGGAAGTGTGATTTCATTAGGAGGATTCAGTAGTGGAGGGGCACTATGTTATAATAAAATCCTTAGAGATTCTGATAAGATAAAAGGGGGCCTTTTCCTATTCGCTGCCGCCATAGACGTCAAGCTGATCAGTGAGTTAGGGCAGTTGAGATTTGTCTCTGCAATAGCTAAGCGTACCGATGGTGAAATCAAGGGTTATGGAATGGATCCTTACAAGTACCCCAAATTGCCATTGTTTGCAGCATTAGAATTGGGACAAGTAATTAATCAAAATGAGAAACTCTCTGAGGGGCATCGTATAAGCCAGCCAGTATTTGCGGCACATGCCATTGACGATGTAACAGCTAAGCTTAATGCTATTCAGAAACTTATTAAAAATCATGCCGAGAGAGGTGTTATCTACACATTATCTAATGGTATGGCACATGCAGAACTTCCACTCCGTGACCCCATCATACTCGATGAAAACTACACAGATGGCAAGCCCGCTTATGCTAACCCCGATTTTGATTTGATGATGGAGAGTTGCATTAGTTTCTATAGTAAGTATATTACGAAATCTGACATATCATAATCTGGAGTTATCTCTATAATCAAAAGAATGAGCTCATTTCAGCGACATCCTAAGATTCTAACTATACATAATTTATAAACAAATTCTGTCGTTAGGCGCTTAGGTCTTGATTATGAGTAAGTTATGACAATTCTTTGATTTCTTAAAAACTCAGAATTATACAGCAATTTATTATTGGAGATAGTATATTTGCACTCCATTTAAAAAAAATGGACCCATAGCTCAGCTGGATAGAGCAGCTCACTTCTAATGAGCAGGCCTCAGGTTCGAATCCTGATGGGTTCACTTAACAAAAGCCCTTGTATTCTTATACGAGGGCTTTCTTGTTTTAAGTACTCTACTGATAACAATATCATCACTATAAGACAACAATCGTGAAGTGTTCCTAAGATTACTATCCGTACTCACTGATTTCAGTGATTTTTTTCTTCTACCTATTTTCGTGAGCTTTACTTAGGTCAAAACATTGATCTTTATCCTTTAGTCTTCCAAACACATTATCTACATAACGACAATAAAATAGGAGTAATAGTAAAAAGATAATGCGTATTATAGTATAACCTTACAAGCCATCTCCTATGAAAGTAATTACGATGAAGTTCTCATGTAGAATTATTGCTCTGCATTCATATATAGCATATGCTTTAATTCTCGCATCCATTGCATTGTCATATTCTGATGCCGCAGGTCAGGATTCATTATTACAACGGTTAAAGATCATTGAAGATGGTGACGAGAAGTTATCCATATTACAAAGCGTCGTAGGAGCTAACTTCTTCAATAATACCGACCTTGCAGATAGTTGTGTTAATGTCATGCTTGCTCTATCTAAATCAATAAGTTCTGACTCTATAATTTGTACTAATATTAATGCTAAAGCAACAGTAAAATTGGTCAAAGCAGAATATGATTCTGTATTCTATTATACTCAAATGGCATTGGATATAATAGGTGAAAAGTATCCAATTCTACAAGCTAAACTCCTACACGTCACAGCATTGACCTATTACTACCAAGGCAACTATGAGAAGAGCCTTGAGAAGAATTTTGAAAGCTTAAAAATAAGAGAGGAACTCAATTTACCTAAACGTCAAATTCTATCCCTTAGTAATATAGCTATAGCTTACGAGCGCATGCATGATCCTGATAATGCCATCCACTATAACGAGAAAGCACTGAACCTTACTCCAGATGAGGACAAGTATTCTATTGCAACTATAGAAAATAATATGGCAGCTATATACATTGAACAAGAGAAATTCAAAAAAGCAATCGAAGTTTTGACTTCTGCTAATCAGACCGCCATATCACTTAACAAAAAGGTTTTGTTAGTAGATACGCATATTGGATTAGCCAAATCTTATAGTGGTCTTGATAACAATCAGCAGGCTACCTACCACGCAGAGAAAGCCTTGAGCAATAGCAAAGCTCTAAATAATAAATCTAAACAAATTACAAGTCTAAATATTATAGGTGGATTAAAAATGAAAAAGGGAGAATTCAAAAAAGCCATTTCCAATTTTAATAATGCTCTAAAAATTTCATTAGACAATAATATCGGAGAAAACAGATTAGAAGTCTATCAAAACCTAAGAGATGCGTACGCTGGCTCTAGAAACTTTACGGACTATACTCGAATGAAAGATAGTATCGCAAGCTTAGAAGAAAAGCAATACACAGCTGAAAAAATAAAAATAACCAAAGAACTAACTTACAAATACGAAACAGCAAAAAAAGACCTGCTCATAAAAGATAACCTGATAAAAATAGAAAAACAAAACAATCAAAAGAACTTACTACTCCTAAGTGCAGCCTTTCTTCTATTACTATGTGGAGGTATATATGCCTTCATGAGAAACCAGCTCCGATCAAATAAAAAAATAGCAATACAACAAACAGAAATAAAAAATCAACGTATAGAACAGCTCGAACAAGAAAATAAAATATTATCAATGTCATCCATGATCGAAGGACAAGAATCAGAAAGGAAGCGGATCGCCCAAGACTTACACGATGGCCTTGGTGGTCTATTAGCTACCATCAAAGTAAAATTCGGAATTATCCAAAAAGAAATAGAAGAACTGGAATCTATGGACGTCTATAAGCAGACCAGCAACATGATAGATGATGCTTGCGCAGAAGTCAGAAAAATAGCTCATAATATGATGCCGGATGCATTGAATAAATTAGGACTTATCGCAGCAGTCAAGGACATAGCTGACCAATATTCCAATATTAAGATTAAAGTCATAGATCTCGGTATCGGAAGATTATCTGAGAATCAGGAGATAATGCTTTACAGAGTAATCCAAGAATTCCTAAACAATACGAGAAAACATGCTGATGCCTCTGAGGTCATTATACAGTTCTCAGCTGATGATATATATGATCATATATATATCGAAGACAATGGCTCAGGATTTGATAAAGAAAAAACAATTCGCCATAAAGGGCTTGGACTTAAAAGTATGGAGTCAAGAATCAGTTTTATAGGAGGAGAGATGGAGATAGATTCTAAGATAGGTGTAGGCACAACTTTACAGATAAGAATCCCTAAAGAATAAGCATGTCATCTCATAGAATACAGTGATAATATTTATTCGATTAATAGTGGTATAAATAACAATAGGATGTGAGTGATATTTGCATTGAAAATATTTCTAAAATCAATACACCCTAAATTATGAAAACTATTTGCACCTTTTTCATTTGTCTATTTTCTATAATAAGTGTTGCTCAAATTAGTGAAGTAGAACTGATTGCAGATGGCATCGTATTCCCAAGAATGAATACTTCTCAGCGAAATGCACTCAACCCCGTACAAGGTCAATGCATTTTTAATACACAAACCAAATCACTGGAATGTTATGATGGCACCTTCTGGACTTCTGCTACAGGAGGTAGTGGCTCGAGTTCTTCTATAACAGACAGCGATAACGATACGACCATAGATGTGGAACTAACTAATGATGAAGATATTATCCGATTCAAAACAAATGGAACAGAAGTAATGAGACACGATGGGCAGACATTACACATAATTAATAGCGGTCAGTCAGTATTCATAGGAGAGAATGCTGGTGTTGCTGATAACCTCTCTGGCAATAAGAATACATTTATAGGTTCACTTTCTGGACAAGCTAATGTCACAGGCTCACAGAATGTAGCTGTCGGTCATCAAGCATTAAAGGACAATATCGTAGGTGCTAACAATGTTGCGATAGGACAACAAGCATTACAGAAAAACAAAAACTTCAATAATATAGCCATTGGGTTTAATGCCGCAAGGGATAACGATAGTGGCAAAAAGAATATAGCGATAGGTGGCTACAGTGGATTCACTAATCAGGATGGCATTCACAATACTTTCATAGGGTATGAAGCGGGACGTAATACATCTACTAACACTTCAGGCAGTGTCATGATAGGTCACCAAGCTGGTATGAATGAGCAAAGCGACAATAGACTATATATCGATAATAGTAATACTTCAACGCCACTAATTTACGGAGACTTTTCAATGAATAAAGTAAAAGTACATGGACAAGTAGAAGCTACAGGAACAATTATGGTAGGCGATGATCTCTCTGCTCCACAGACTGGAATGATTAGATACAATGCTTCCAACAAAGATTTTGAAGCAAGAAAGGTAACAGGATGGGCATCTATAACACAGTCTAATCCTAAATATACTCTAAGTGGGCCTGTTAACAATAGCTCAGTGGATCTTCCCCCTAACACTTGGATACAAGTGGGACCCTCCATGACTGTTAGCAAAACTTCAATTTCGAGTGTTTTAGAAATTGAATACAATGGCAGAGCATATGCATCGACATTTCCTTCATCACCGGGGGGCATTAGGTTTGAACTAAGAATTGATGGACAAACGGCTAACCACACCATCCCTGGGTCACTAAGATTTGTAGAACTAGAAGATATGATATCTGCTAAGACGATATTTACTTCTCTTAGTGATGGAACTTATACCATCAGGATGTTTGCAAAATCATCTGCTAATTCTGGTACAGCTACAGGTGTACTGTTAGACAATGGAGGCTATGGCGCAAAGTTTATTTGTAAAGAATTTTAATAATACATTTTCGTGTAAATATAATTGCTGAGGTTTTTTCGGTAGTGAATCCTATAGCAAACCTATAATCTCAATTAATCTTAGTATTATTAGGATATTAATCGCATACACAATATGATCAAACTCCTCATCGCAGACGACCACCAAGTCCTTATAGAAGGACTCGTAGAGTTACTGAGTGGTATAGATAATATCAATGTAGTTACTACTGCTAATAATGGCAAGCAAGTCTTAGACATACTCAGAGAAAATGAAATAGATGTCATACTGATGGATATCAATATGCCCATCAAGAATGGCTTAGAAACTTGTAAGGAAGTAAAACAAAAATATCCAGACATCAAAGTACTTGCACTCACCACATTGGACAAAGGCAGCTTTATACAAAAGATGCTTAAGTATGGTGCTTCTGGATATCTCCTGAAAAATACAAGCCAAGAAGAACTAATCACTGCTATAAAATCAGTACACAAAGGTGAGACCTTTATTAATGAGCAAACGAATAAGATCCTGATGAATAGCCTTATGAATCAAAAAACAAATCATTCCTTTATCCCTACCCTTACCCGTAGAGAAAAAGAAGTTCTTGATCTTATCGCTAAAGAGTTGACTACAGGAGAGATTTCAGAATCACTACATATCAGCTTGAATACTGTGCAGACTCACCGCAGGAACTTGATTCAAAAATTTAATGTAAAAAACTCTGTTGGTCTTGTGAGAAAAGCTATGTTGCGAGGACTTATCGACTAAAAAAATAAAAGCACGCTATAGAGTTTATCATATAGCGTGCTTTCGTTTGAGTTGCTTTATTTTCTATTATTTCCTTGCCTTAGGGAGCCTATTGCTTCTCTCCGACGATAATACAGTTATCAGCCAGATTTAAAAATCCACCAGCTACAGCTACTTGAAGATCCAGTGTACCGTCTAAAGTCATATCATTATTAGACATCATAGCCATTCCTGTTGCATCTACATCTCCCATAACTGGTCCTATAGTCGTAGGTACAGTTACACCTTTAAGTTCCTGCTCAAGGATTAATGATTCTCCATCTACAGTACCTGCTATAGCTAAGTCAATTCCATCAACAACGATCTGTAATATTATATCACTTTTAATATCAGGATCTAATCCTTCGATTATCGAAAAAGATAAATCATCATTAGTAAGACTTTCTAATTCTCCAGGGCATGATAAAGAGCCAGAAAAAGAGCCTAAAAACTTATCGCGAGCATATACACAATCTCCGCTTATATTAGCATTAGGGTCGTAATTTTCAGCATCAGGATCAGTACATCCTGTATAATTGCAATCACCACTAACCGTAGCTTCAGCATTATAATTGTCAGCATTTACATCAGTACATCCTTTAATTTCATCATCTCCACAAGAATTGAAGACGATAGTGAAACTCAATATGATTACTAACTGAATTAGGCTTATTAATTTCATTGTATTTATTTTTATCAATAGTATTTCAATAATACTCAGAATATCTAATATTCTGATCATAAACAAAAATTAAAAAAGAGGGTTAACACTTATAGATACGATTTAGAAGGACATTAGCAGTAATTGGGAGTAATAATGACCACTAATTCGAATTTGCTGCTAATTTTGCACCTTAACCATCCATAATAATGAAGGCAGAAGATTTTAAATTTAATACCATACAAGAGGCCGTAGCTGATATAAAAGCTGGAAAAGTAATAATAGTAGTAGATGATGAGGACAGGGAGAATGAAGGTGACTTCATATGTGCCGCCGAGAAGATTACCCCAGAGATCATCAACTTCATGGCAACTCACGGAAGAGGTCTTATATGTACTCCTGTAACTCAATCAAGAGCATCAGAACTTGGTCTCGTTAAGATGGTCAGTAGCAATACTGCTTTACATGAGACAGCATTTACTGTGTCTATAGATCTCATCGGACAAGGCTGCTCGACTGGCATCTCTGCTTATGATAGATCTACAGGAATCAAAGCAATAATTAATTCTGAAACTAAGGCCAGTGATTATGCAAGACCAGGTCATATATTTCCCCTTATAGGGGAAGATGGTGGTGTACTTAAGAGAACAGGCCATACCGAGGCAGCTATAGACTTGGCTTCTATGGCTGGACTCTCTCCTGCTGGTACACTCGTAGAGATTCTTAATGAAGATGGTACTATGGCAAGACTCCCAGAGCTGACAGTTCTGGCTAATAGATTTGACCTTAAGCTTATTTCTATCAAAGACTTAGTCGCATTCAGAATGGAGACAGAGAGATTAGTAGAAGAGAAAATAAGAGTAGAGTTCGAGAACGATTTCGGCAAGTTTGACATCATAGCGTTTACAGAAGCGATCACTAATCAGACGCATCTTGCGATCACGAAAGGCAAATGGACTAAAGATGAACCAGTACTTACACGTGTCCACTCTTCGACTAATACTGGAGATCTATTAGGGTCATTATTATTAGGCTATGGTAAGATACTTCACGAGACACTAGAAAAGATTTCTAAAGAAGGCAAAGGCGTACTTTTATACTTAAGAAATACAGAAGACGATCATTCTCTGATGAGTACTTTAGAAGCACTTAAGGAACAACAAGCTAACGGAGAAGTTATAAATTCTAATAGTATAAATCTACTCACTCAGCAACATAGGGATCTCGGAATAGGTGCACAGATACTCAATGAGTTAGGCATCAGTAAGATTCGATTATTGACTAATAATCCAAGGAAGCGTGTAGGCCTTATTGGTTATGGATTAGAGATCGTAGAAAATGTGCCAATATAAATTATAATCTAAGGTATGCTTGATCCTCACATTATCGCCCAGTCCATGTACGCTAAAGATAGGTATAGCCAATGGTTAGGCATCGATATTTTAGAAACGAGAAGCGGTTATTGTAGAGCTAAGATGACCGTAAGACATGAGATGACTAATGGCTTCAAGATTGCACATGGAGGAATAACCTATGGGCTTGCGGACAGTGCATTTGCATTTGCTTCTAACTCAGAAGGACAGCTTGCCGTATCTATAGAGACAAGCATCTCGCATACTAAAGCCGTACAACCTCACGATATCATCACCGCTGAAGCCATAGTTATGAGTAGCTCTCATAAGCTTGCCATATACGATGTGAAAGTCACTAACCAAAAAGATGAAATTGTTGCTCTATTCAAAGGAACCGTCTATAAGAAGTCCGAGAGCTGGGATACAATAATAAAGAACGAGGATAATCCAACATAAGAAATATCTTACAATTGGAGTTATTTAATTTATTTTAAGGCACAAAACAACTTGATCTCAGAAGGCGGACATTATGTATTATAAAACATAAGTACCTTACACAAATATTTCTTTACACAAGAATATTTCTCTTCATAGAAATCAGGGATATAAGCATTATTCAGAAACATACTTATAGCGCAACTATTGATTAAAACTCTATTATTAAAATGAAAAGTAACATGAAAAAACAAATACTCTATTTTGTAATTCTATTAGTCGGTGTAAGCTGTTTCGGACAAAGTACTATAGAAGGTACTTTGATGGTAGATAATACTGAAAAGTCTTATGCCTTATATATACCTGAAGCTTATGACCCTTCTGAAGCTAACCCTATGATGCTAGGCTTACATCCACTTAATACCAATAGATGGGATGCAATAGCATGGAGAGATACACTCATCCAATTTGCTGAAATGAATGATCTGATCTTAGTATGCCCTGACGGAGGTCCAGACGGAAGAATTGATGATCCAATTGACACCTTATTTACCTCTATGCTCGTAGACTCTATATCTCAATGGTACACAATAGATGAAGAACAGAAATATGCGATGGGATTCTCTTGGGGAGGAAGGACGACATACACTTATGGGTTGCGTAGGACTGACGAGTACAAGGGCTTACTGGCCATAGGAGCCGCCGTAGATATAACTATTATACAAGACGTACTGCCTTCTGCCAAAGATCAAGCAATATATGTTCTACACGGCAGTCAAGATGCTGTAAGTACAAGATATACGCCTATTATAAATGCATTAGAAGATAACGGTGCTTGCTTAGAATCTATGCTTATGAACGGTGTAGGCCATACTATAGATTTTCCAAATAGGAATAACATACTGACTGAGGCCTATAACTTTCTAAGAACTTCAAATTGTGGTGTCATATCATCCATAGACCGTACGAATAGTAACATACAAAAAGCAAGAATTACCCCTAATCCAAATTCCGGACATTTTTCTTTAGAGAATATTAATAAGACAGAATTAGAATCTATTGAAATATATAATTCTGTGGGGCAATCTATAGATTACGATATCCAAAATAATGTCGTTGAGATAAATAATGGGATCAAAGGAATCTATTACCTCAGTTACATACGGAGAGGTATTACAAAAGTAGAAAGTTTCATAATTGATTAAATGATCTTTGAAAATATCGATATCGATAACACGTGGATGAAGGTTCTTAATTCACAATTTGAATCAGAATATTTTATAGCTCTTAGAAATATACTCAACGAAGAAATAGAATCTGGAAAAACCATCTATCCTCAGGAGTCACTTATTTTTAATGCATTTAAATTGACCCCGTTTGATGAAGTCAAGGTCGTGATAATAGGTCAAGATCCTTACCATAATCCTGGACAAGCTATGGGACTATCATTCTCCGTACCAAGAGAGATAAGAGTGCCGCCATCACTTAAGAATGTCTACAAAGAAATTGCTCAAGATACTGGAGATCAGATTCCAGAGCATGGCGATCTTACTGGATGGGCAAGGCAAGGCGTTTTTTTGTTAAATGCTATGTTGACCGTAGAAGAGAAAAAACCTGGTTCTCATAAAAAAATCGGATGGCAAAAATTTACTGATTCTGTCATATCTACTATCTCAGATAAGAAAGAAGGTGTTATTTTCATGCTCTGGGGTAGATATGCACAAGGCAAGAAACCTTTAATTGATATAAGGAAACATACTGTATTAGAAGCAGCTCATCCATCTCCAATGGCAAGAAATGCATTCTCTGGATGTAAGCATTTTTCTATATGCAATAACATCCTCCGTCTACAAGGTAAAAATGTCATTAATTGGTCCGTATAAAAATATAAGTAATGCAAAAAAGATTTAAGATTCTCATACTTATAGCGTCCGTATTAGGCTGTACAGCTGTAATAATGGGTGCTTTTGGCAGTCATGCTCTCAGTAGTCAGTTAGGTCCTAAATCTATGCATAGCTATGAGACAGCAGTACATTACCAGTTCTACCATACTATTGCTATATTCATTACAGCACTGCTTTATAGGTCGTACAGTATCAAAGGTTTGTTTTGGGTAGGCCTATTTTTCTTTGGCGGTATCTGCTTATTCTCGGGGAGTTTGTACCTATTATCTATGAGAGATATTATAGGAATAGAGTCTACCGCCCTACTGGGACCACTCACACCTATAGGAGGATTGGCATTAATGGGCAGCTGGGCCGCGATATTTTTCACTGTTATAAGGATTAAGACGTAATCTTTGAAAATTCTCAAAAAATAAAACCCGTAGATCAGACATAATGTTAATTTATATATATATTTATGTCTCATTCCAGAAACATGAAAAACTACATCTTCACAATAGTCTTATGCTTTAGCAGCATATTTTGTTTCAGCCAGATTAATTTAGGCGCTGGAACACAGGTAATCTTTGATAATACAATTATAGGTTTTCAAGGCAAAGGAATGGTCGAGTGGGATGATACTTGGAGAGCAGCTGGGACATTTACATTTCATATTAGTAGTGCTATTAATTGGACTGTGGATTTAGATGCTCATTACAAGTTGATCCAAATTAGTGATAATTTCGATTTATCACCTTTGGCAGGAATTAGTATTTCTTCCATCGATGGTGTCGGTAATAGTACTACCGAAATAGGCATTAATTTAGGTGCATTTATAGATTTTGTGCCAAGTGATTCTTATCATATATATATCGAACCTAAGATAAACCTCGGAGGCTACGATTCCGTAGCCGTATCCGCAGGTGTTTTGTTCTAATAATAAACCAAAATAATTTGGTAGATCTTTTTTGGGTGTAATTAAAGATCGTTTTATTCTAGTACTGCCATCCAAAAGGTAGTGTAAGGTCCTCACATCTCATGAGGGCCTTTTTTTATACCCTATCCTAATGGTCCTAAAATCCTAAATTAATATCGTGATCGATTAGCACACTTTAAAACTCATTTTTTTTATTAGAGCATAGTAAACTAATCAACTAACACAGATAGATTAATGAGACAGACTTTCTCTTGATCATATTATCATAATAGAATCATCTATAATACTCATGCTCGCTGAAAAATAAAATGGGTGTTGTCAGGCTTAACATTCTCATATGAGCTATCATGATATTCGCTTTTAGCATTCCATTAACTTCCTACTAACTTCCATTAACATTTATCTCTCCGTCTTCTACTATAATTACTCACAATTAAAAATTAGAAGATATGAGAAATTCAATTAGACTATTTGCGATAATAACTATTGTCATGGGTGCTACTTTATTGAATGCACAGACAAGTGTATACCTTGTATCTGGAGTTCATTCTTCTGATGTGACAGCATCAGGTCTATCCACCGACTTAGTAGACCTCAAACCAATAAGTAGTTTTACAGGTGGGGTTATAGTAGACCAAGGATTAGACAAGTATCTAAGTATTAGTACTGGACTAATCTATAGAAAGAAAGGATTCCAAATCGCAGAATCTTTAGGAATAGATATAGCAGGTATGCCGCTTCCATTAGGTGTAAAAGTTGCTACTGAGATTAATACAATTAATGTCCCTCTTATGCTGAAATATAAAGTGCATGGCATAAAAAGCGTAACACCTTACATATCAGCAGGACCAGGAATGAGTTATGCAACTTCTGGATCTATAAGAACTAAAGCAACAGCTATTATTGACTTTTCAGTATCCAATACACCATTAGATCTATCAAGTGATAACTATAACCGATTGGGTATAGACGCTAACATTGCAGCAGGAGCAACGTTCCCATATGGAAAAGGAGAATTTCTCACAGAAGTAAGTTATGCTCATGCAATGACTGACTTCACAAGTGACAACTTTATAATAGACGCTGGAATAAGAACTAAGGGGGTAAGCTTTACAGTAGGATACGGAATAAGGTTCTAATAAAAATAGGAGCATTAAAAATGCTAATAGAATAGAAGTTTTTGTGACTTCATGATTGCTTGTTATAAGGTCTCTTTAAATGTAAAGAGGCCTTATTTATTTCTAATCGGCAAGAGGTCAGGAGACCTTTGCTTATACAACTATGGGAGAACATTGGGAGAGATTGGTCTCTGACCTTAATTTGAAATTATCAATAAGATAATCTACGATCATCAACTTGAAATAGTAATCAATTATCAGAGAATGACTCTACATCAACTTGCTCAGAGAATTTCCTTCTGTTTCTATACCATATTATACCTAGCGTCATGACGAGAAGGTATGGCATCGATAGCATATAAAGGATACCAGCATTTAATCCCTTACCTTCAGTACCACCATCCTTAAGATTAGACTCAGCTGACATTCTACACATAGGGCACTGGCTTATCACATCCTCTGATGTTATCAGAAAGATTAATATTGTAATAGCCGTGAGAAGTATGATTTTAGCTGAAGTATTCATCTTTACAAATTTACGTTATTATTAATAACAAGGCTTAAGCATTAAGTAGACAACCGGACCGGTTATGACGACATATAACCATACTGGATATACATACCGTGCCATGCGTTTATGCTTCTCCACAGAATAACTGATACCTCTACTGAATGTCAGCAGTATAAATGGCAACGATAGACCGGCCAAAATAATATGACTTATCAATATGACAAAATAGATTATCCTTATAGTACCTTCCTTACAGAACGAGGTCTCGTCTGTAGTAAAGTGATATACTACATAAGTCAATAGAAAAAAGAAAGAGCATACCATAGCACCGAATATCATATTCCTATGAGCTTTGATATTTTTCTTCTTTATAAAAAAGAGTGCAGCAACTAAGAATAATCCCGCAAGTGTATTGACTGCAGCATTAAATCCAGGCATCCAACTTGTATCGAAATTAACAGGAAATCTATCAGCAGGACGCATTAGTATAACTATAGCAATCACTACAACCGAGAGTATATAGGCGACGATATCAAGTTTCTTTCTAAGTGCTGTATTCTCTTTCATTTGATTCAAATTAGTCAGTTCTAAGTTAAATGATTAGAATGATGTCAATATAAATTTACTTGACAAGTCTTCTCACTTATTAGCTTGTTGTAAGGTTTACTGCTTACGTGGTTTTTTCATTTCTATATCAGGTGTGATCTTCCGAGGCAGTACAACCGCTATATCCTCTACTATAGATGTCAATGTCTCTTTATCGGTTCCCTCATAATATTGTCTTATAATACCTCCTGTATCGATAAGCATATAATTAGCATTTCGGAATTGGTTATCTTTTGTCTTAATAGTAGACGCATTAATATACCTCAACGGTTGCTTAGATGAGAACTCCTCGTGTGTTATCAAATGGTCTGATAATACAAGAAATAGAAAAGTCCGAGATTTCTTAAACTGATCTATAAGAGCAAGATCGTCTTTTTCAAGATCCTCATTTAATTTCACAAGAGTCGTCTTGTAAGTCGTCTGTTCGAATATTTTAGCCTTGTCCTCAGATGTAAAATTATAGGTATCTAAAAATCTGCCCTTAGGAGCAAGTTCTACTAACTTAGCTTTCCTCCAATTAAATCCATCCTTAAGGAAATACCAAGAACCCGCTGGCAAGCCAAAAAGCAACATTAAAATCCCTATTCGTTTTAGTATTTTCATTTCTAAACTAACATTTATTTATATGCATGGTTCATACAAAAAAAGCCACTTGCGTGGCTTTTCTATTTAATCTTGATTTCTTGTTTCTTTGAGCTCTTCCAGTTTTCCTTGCTGTTTTGAGTCAACAGGGATCTCTACTCTATCCAAATTTTTATCCATTATCTCCCCTCTTCTATCTTTCCAGTATTTACCTTCATTAAAGAATGCAAATACTGCCCATACTAATAATAGAGTTGGAAGCAGTACCGTCTTTACTAATCCAGGTACCTCATACTTCATATGCATAAATTCATATACAATAAGGTATGCTTTGACTAAACTCATAGCTATCATCACACCACCCATTATCACAAGCGGAAAATGTAATCCTTCTATTATGTAGCCTTTACCTAATAAGGCAAAGATAACTTCTGCAATAGTTATGATACCTAAGATAATTATAATCTTAGTAGCTGTTTTTTTCGATTGTTCGTAAGACTGACCCATCGTCTGTTTCTTTATATTATTGTTATAATCTCATCAAGTGGAATAATGCTAATAAGGCTATAGTAAGTAAAAAACTAAGAATACAAATACCCACACTAAATCTACAAAGTGCCAATACAAACCTATTTTCTCTACCATCTCATAGCCATTCCTCCTGGCCGCATATAATCCTGTCGCAGCATTAATGCAGATTATCAATAGGAATACTACACCTGATAATACGTGAAATCCATGAAAACCTGTGATGAAGAAAAACAATGCTCCAAAAGCCTTAGGACCGAAAGCTTGCTCCTTTATCATTCCCGCATCTTCACCTCCTGTTACTTCATACTTTAGATTATGCCACTCACCGTCATGTTGGTGTATAAGATATGATGCTCCTTCCTCGAATGTATCACCTTTTTTAATATCATGACCATCGCCTTCTAAGTATACTCCTGGCTCCGTATGAGCACTGAATGGATTAGTCGTAATAGTAACGTGCTCAGCACCGATCATTGTAGTCCACTCCCAAGCTTGGCATCCTAAGAATGCTGCACCACCTATGATCGTTAAGATCATCCAAAAGACCACACCTTTCCTATTTTCTTGATGCCCTTCTTGTACTGCTCTCACCATAGTAAAGGAACTGGCTAAAAGAATAAATGTCATGACCGTCACAAACAAAAGCGGTTTGTGATGCAATCCCCCTGGAAATGCACTGAATACAAAATCTGGTACAGGCCATGTCGCCATACTCACTCTTAAAGTACCGTATGCTATCAAAAATCCTGCAAAAGTAAATGCATCAGAAAGTAGAAAATACCACATCATGATCTTACCGTAGCTAATCTTAAATGGTGAGACGCCACCGTCCCACAATTTCTTATCATCGACAGCGTGATGTGTTGCTGTATCCGCCATTATATCCTTATTTATAAAACATTAAAAATCCAAACAAATAAATCCAGAGGAAATCAACAAAATGCCAATAATGACATACTAATCGAAACCTCAATTTTCTTTTTTCAGTTACCACGAATGGTAAACTGAATGCGTGTACTATAGCCACTACCATAGCTGTAACACCAGCTAATATGTGTAGTGCATGTAGACCTGTAATCAGATACATAAATGATCCACTAATGCTCGCTTTTAGATCTACGCCACTTGCATATAGTGATTGCCATCCATAGTACTGAATAACAACAAAACTTATTCCTAATACAAAAGACAATAGCAGCATCGACTTATACATCCATTCTTTCTGCTTAACAAAAGCTGAAAATGATAGATGTAAAGTGAGACTGCATATTAATATCACTCCAGTACTATAAAAAAACTGAGTCGGCAATTGGTATTCTAACCAATTTCCAGCTGCACTTTTAACAATGTAAGCACTCGTAAGTGCACCAAACATCATTATAATACTGGCAAAAGAAATCCATAAAGCAAAAAGCTTCGGGTGGATTTTATTCCTATGTGTAAATGGCTTATTTATATCTGCTACTTCCATAGAATATTAACCTATTAAGTAAAGAATTAAAACCAATGGTAAATAAAAGAAAGAGCTGAACATCAACTTTCGTGCACTATCTCTATTCTTTTCTAATTGCAATTTAACACCCATCCAAGTATAAATAAGTGTCAATAATATAACGCCACCTAATGCCCATAATGCGGTATCAAGACCTGCTATATATGCAAACACAACTGATGGTATAATCAATAAACTATAAAGCGCAGAATAGGCTCCTAAGTTCTTATCTATAGCTCCGTCTTTGCCTTTCGGCAAAAGCTTAAAGCCTGCATTATCATAATCATCAAAAGACAAAAATGATATCGCCCAGAAATGTGGAAACTGCCATAAGAACTGTATCATAAATAGAGTTAATCCTAATAACGTCAATGTGCCATCATGTGCAACTACTCCTATCAAAACAGGAAATGCTCCCGGTATAGCTCCTACTGCAACAGATATGGTAGAATATCTTTTAAGCGGTGTATAAACGAAGGCATACAATACAAATGAAAGCATTCCTAAGAAAGCTACCATTGGGTTAATAAAAGCAAGACACATAACGCCTATCACCAACATTAATCCACTGAACAGTACTGCCTCAGAAGATTTCATACGATTAGAAGCAACTGGTCTCATCTTAGTTCTTGTCATCATACTGTCAAATTCTCTCTCAAGAACTTGATTAATGCCATTAGCAGCTCCAGTGATTCCAAAACCTCCGATAAACAAGAGTCCAAAAATAGACCATGAAAGACTTGTACCCGCAGCTATCAAATACGCTAAAGAAGAACTGATAACTACCATCAGTGAAAGCCTAAATTTGACAAGCAAGTATAGGTCGTCCATCTTAGATAATCTAAGGCCCGATTCTATTTTCTTTGCAATGGCTTGACTCAAGACTTTCTTATATAAATTTTAGTAATAAAAATCTCAATTAATGATCACCGGCAACTTCTCCTTCCTCTAATGGCGTCACTTGAGTTACATACTCTTTTCCATCTTTTCCATAATCATAAGCCCATCTATGGACGACAGGAATCTTACCTTCCCAGTTACCATGACCAGTATCTATAGGTGTAGACCACTCTAATGTGTTAGCACCATAAGGATTCTTAGTTTTCATTCTCTTACCCTTGTACATACTGTAGAAGAAGTTGATCACAAATAAAACTTGTAGAGCAAAAACTATAATTGCTGCTACCGTAATAAATTTATTCATAGGTCCGAAGTGCTTAAATGCATCGAAAGCCTCAAAGCTATAGTAACGTCTCGGAACACCAGCCATACCTAAGTAATGCATAGGCCAGAAGATAGCATAAGCGCCTATCATCGTACCCCAGAAGTGGATCCTTCCAAGTGTCTCATTCATAAATCTGCCAAACATCTTAGGATACCAGTGATAGATTCCTGAGAACATACCAAAGAATGCGGCTATACCCATCACAATGTGGAAGTGAGCTACAACAAAGTAAGTATCGTGCATCACAATATCGATAGCTGAGTTACCTAAGAATATACCCGTCAGTCCACCAGAGATAAACATCGATACAAAACCGATAGAGAATAGCATCGCAGAATTAAATCGGATATTACCTCCATATAATGTGGTTATCCAATTAAAGACCTTGACGGCTGACGGAACGGCTATTATTAATGTAAATACTACAAAGAAATTTGATAACCAAGGATTAACACCTGACATGAACATATGGTGAGCCCATACTATAAATGACAAGAATCCAATCGCTAATATAGATAATACCATCGCCGTGTAACCGAATATTGGCTTACGTGCATGGACTGATAGTACTTCTGATACAATTCCCATCGCAGGAAGTATTATTATATATACCTCAGGGTGCCCTAAGAACCAGAATAAATGCTGGTATAATACGGGGCTACCTCCTACTCTATCGAGTGCTTGACCGTTTATAAATATCTCATTTAAGAAGAAACTCGTTCCTAATCCTCTATCCATCATCAGCATGAAAAACCCTGATGCTAATACCGGGAATGAAAGAAGTCCTAATATCGCTGTTACAAAGAAAGCCCATATCGGAAGTGGCATTCTCCACATACTCATACCCTTAGTTCTTAGATTCAGTACTGTAGTAATATAGTTTATACCACCTAATAATACTGATACTACAAATAGTGTCAGACTCACTAACCACAATGTCATCCCTGTACCGGATCCTGTGCTTGCTTGTTCTAATGCACTCAGTGGAGGATAGGCTGTCCAACCCCCGGAGAATGGCCCTGTACTTAGGAATAATGAATAAAACATTACTACACCTGCAAGAAAGAAAAACCAATATGATAGCATATTTAAGAATGGCGATGCCATATCTCTGGCACCTATCTGCAATGGAATGAGAAGATTAGAAAAAGTACCACTCAATCCTGCTGTCAATACAAAGAATACCAGTATGGTTCCGTGCATGGTAACCAGAGCGTAATAGAATTCTTGTGATAATGATCCTATGCCATCGTTCACGATTATCCACTTACCTAAGATTGGCTTAATCCAAGATAAATCGGCTTCAGGAAATCCTAATTGTAATCTAAATACTATAGACATCGCAGCACCTATTAGAGCCCAGAAAATTCCAGTTATAAGGAACTGTCTTGCGATAATCTTGTGATCCATTGAGAATATGTAATGCCCTATAAAGCCAGATTGATATTTATCTCCATGATGATGATCATGGAAATGGTCATCATATCCTGTCTGTTCTATAAGAACTGCTTCTTTATCGTTTGGATCTATAGTAACATGTGCCATACTCTATATTATTTTGATATAATTCTTAATTCTGTCCTTCTATTATTTTGTCTGCCTTCATCAGTATCATTAGTGTCTACAGGATTATTCTCTCCGTAGCCTTTACTAACCATATTGCTTGAGCTGACTCCTTTTCTACGTAGGTAATCTACAACTGAAGTTGCTCTTTGTTGAGAGAGATTCTGATTCATAGCATCATCTCCTTGACTGTCAGTGTGCCCGCCTAATTCGACTTTGACACTACTATTAGCTTTCAGTATACGAGCGACTTCATCGAGCTCATATTTAGAATCATCTTTTAACTCAGCAGATCCTGTATTATAGAACACGTTTTTTAACCTAATTGTTGACATCGTATCGGCAGACATTGCAGAAGCGAATTCAGCTTTTATTTCTTTAGCTCTATTCTTAATTTCCATGCCTAATAATCCACCTTTATAAGGGTCATCATCTGTGTTACGGATATTGTTCATATAATATGATTGCTGCTCTGCAAACCATAAATCATATTCTTCCTGACTTACAATTGTCAATCTCTTTTTCATAGAGTAGTGACCAGTACCGCATAACTCAGAACACGCTAACTCATAATCAAAAACTTCCCATCTCTGAGGACTTTCTGGATCTTTTGGATCATCTAATTCTTGCCACTCAGGATAATCTTTGAGTTCTTGTCTATATTCTGCTGTTGTCTTAATCGGTGTGAATATAAAGTGGGTAGGTAAGCCAGGTATCGCATCCATCTTAACTCTGAAGTGAGGAAGATAGAAGTTATGTAGTACATCCTTAGCTGTAATTCTTACTCTTACTTTCTTATTAACAGGTAACTTTAACTCGTCACCTACGAAGAAATCATCATGGTTTTTTTCGTCTGTCCAGTCTTGACCTAATGGATTAGATCCCGGATCTATGAGTTTATAATTCTTAGTTCCGATCTTACCATCTGCTCCTGGATATCTTACATCCCATGCAAACTGGTATCCTGTAGCTTCTATCTCGATATGCTCTTCGCCAGGCTTTATATCAGCCATTGTAGCATTCCATGCTATTAATCCTTTGATTACAAGAAACGCCATAACTACTGCTGGAATAACCGTCCAGTAGATCTCTAACTTCAGGCTATGTGGAAAGAAGTAAGCTATTCTATTCTTATCTTCTTTATACTTATAACTGAACCAGAATAAAGCGATGTGAGTAAGTACGAATACGATTCCTGTAAATACTAATGTCGTATTAAACAACGAATCTAACTGTCCCCCATGAGCTGAAGCTGATGAGTGTGGACCATAAGCCAACATTCTGTCCTTATACATCCATGCGGACCCGACACAGAAAATCAGAAATCCTACTAAAAAGACAAGCATAAATGTTGCTGATCTATTGTTCTGTTGTTCTTCCGCTACTTCCTCGCCTCTAATCACAGCAGATACCTCTGAGAGTCTACCCAACTGAACCAAAATAATGGCTACAAGAACTACAATTGCTATAATAACTAAAGCTGTCATTTAATTTGTTTCTTTTCTATTAAGTATGATGGTGCAAACTTTCATCTATGTATGGATCATTATTACTCGTCAGTGGAGCCTTGGACAACATCGACAATATGAAATATATAAATAAACATAAAAATCCGATAAATGTTCCCAGTTCTAAAAGGCCTGGTATCGTAAATCCTAATTCAAATACTGACTCAGAACCATGTCCTGCAGCATGCGCTATTTCATGACCAGCATCGGCAGCCCCGTGTGCATGTCCATCACCATGAGACTCTGCACCGTGATGTCCTCCTCCAGTTACTTCATGAGCTGTGTGTAATACACCAGGCTTTATCATTAAGAAGAAATCTAACCAGTGTCCAAATATTATCAGTCCTGCTGTAAATCCTAATGAACCCATCTTTCTCTTAGTATCATTCCTCATAAGTATGAAAAATGGTGCTACGAAATTGATAGCCAGATTAGCATAAAATAAAACGGGATAGTTATCCATCCTTTGCTTGAAATATATCGTCTCCTCACCTACATTAGCATACCATATAAGCATGTACTGTGAGAACCATAAGTAAGTCCAGAATATACTAAAGGCAAATAAGAACTTACCTAAATCATGGAAGTGCTCATCAGATACATTTTGATAGTATCCTTTACCTTTAAGATGTTGTAATATTAATATTGTAAATGCGATCATAGATACAAACCAACTTGCGCCTGTGTACCATGCAAACATCGTACTGTACCAGTGTGGATCGATAGACATAATCCATAACCATACCAAAGCTGCACTACCAAATCCAGCAAACGGTAAGAATATAGCTGCATACTTTCTTATGTTATAATGCTTGTTAAAGCCATCGGCTCCTTGCTTATCCTCATTGATAGAAATACTTCTGATTTTACCTAATAGGGCAATCCAGATGAGTCCTAATATTACTGTACCTCCGACATACCAGCCTGTGTTAAGGAAGCCAGATTTTCCATCTATTAATTTGTCATAGTGCTCACCGCCGACCTCAAGCATTGCGGGATCTGCCCAGTGATATAGATGGTGCATATGGAACATAATGCCTAATCCTACGACGAGCATAAGAGGAATACCTATGATAAGAAACATAGATATGGATTCCCACACTCTCTTAAAGACAACGTACCATCCAGCCCATGCTGTAATACTTGCACACATGAAGAAACCTGCCATTAATGCAATTCCTGCAAAGAATACTGAGTTGTGTAAGAAATTAGACCAGAATCTTGTATGAATGGCATCATCGGTCATGAAAGTCCACCCTAAGCATACAACACCTATGACCATACCGATCATCAGCCACATTCTTGTGCCTCCGGCGAATTCGTAATTTAAATTTTCTTGTTGTTTCAAAGCTTAAGATTTATTACTTGTGTTTTTCTATTGGATGATCATGGTCTCCAGAGGCGTCATGATCATGACTTGGAGAGTCTATATTATCGTTAGAGTGATCACCATTGTGTCCACCTACTTCTTTATCATGTATATGTAGATCGTGATCGATACCGTCATCACCGTGATCTATTTCTGTATCAGACTTCATCAATTCTGCTACGTAATTATTACCTGCAGGTCTATCGATATTGTTTAGCGTATTAGTAGTCTGATTGTATTCTAATTCCATATCCTTCGCTTGGAGCGATCTGATGTAATGTATTACATTCCATCTTTCATCATGGTTAAGCTTATCCTTGTAAGAGCCCATAAGATTGATGCCTCTCATTATAGCGTGATAGTATCTTCCGTTAGAAGCTCTTACCATCTCATAATCGAGTGAGTCTATACCCGCAGTTCCTTTTAAGAATCTCTTAGGGGCTATGGGGTATGCTTCTGTAACATCATAGATATAACCTAACCCATCACCCTTATTGCCGTGACATATACCACAAAATACCTCATACAGCTCCTTACCTTGTATCAAGCCAGCATCAGTAATAGGTAGAGGATTATCGATGATTTCCGCAATTGCACGTTCTCTTTCTTCGATAGTTTCTCCATAGTGATAAGGCTTAGTATCGTTAGCTTTAGGAATCGATATATTAGAAGAAGAACCTCTTGGTACTGTTCCTTTTACAGGAAGTTTCGGTTTAGCATATTCATAATACTCTTCTTCCGATCCCCATGTATTATTATAATAGTAGTTATAATAATTAGATTCATATGCTACTGAGTGTGCCATATCTGGCATGAACTCACTTCCAGTAGTATCACCACCTGGTGACTGACAGCTTGATATTAAAAAGCTGACTACAAGAATCATAATTAATGTCTGAATATATTTCATAGTTTATATCGTCTTAGAGTGTATTTCTGATGCTCCAGATTTTCTTAAGAATGATTCTACTTTAGAAGAATCTACCTCAGCTTTATCGAATGCAATGCAGAATTTATCATCAGTAATTCTTAGGTCTATTGTGGGGTTAACAACACCTGGACCTAATCCATTAATAATGTAAAATGTAAGTACCATACCTATAGATGCAAATAATACCGTCAACTCGAAAGTAATCGGTATAAATGCTGGTACTGCCCAGTGTGGCTTTCCACCAAAAATGATCGGCCAATCTTTAGTAAATATCCATGTCATACCACCGAATGCTGTCAGGAATCCTATCAGACCATATACGAATCCAGCAATGTGTAATCTCGATTCTGATAATCCTAATAAAGGATCAAGACCGTGAACTGGAAAAGGAGTGTACACATCCATGATTTCAAGATGATCTACGTTAGCTTCTTTTACAGCTCTCAAGAGATCTTCCTCATCATTATATAGACCGTATATTATATTTTTATTATCTGCCATTTTCTTTACTGTTTGATAAATGATTAAACGTATTTACCGCCATCTAATCTGTCTTGCAAATCATTAAGTTCATCCCACTTACCATCTCTTGCGAGAGCTGCTTGCTCAGGCCAAGTTCCTGGATCATGTGTTTGGAATCTTGAGCCAGCAGCATCCAACATTTTCTTTATGTCTGCTGGATTAGTACCAGCTAATTGTGCAAATGTATTGATACCTCCATTCTGAAGTATTTCAGAGATCTTAGGACCTATACCTTCTATTTTAGTCAGATCATCAATCGCTGTCGTTGATCCAACTTTAGCATCTGACTTAGTTGCTGATGCCGCAGTTCCTGTAGCTATCCCAGAAGCCACTGAGAGATCATTAGTCACAGCCGTATCGTGATTAATAACAGGTGTACTTTCATGAGCACTTCTTGAATGTGAATGCTTGTGTGCATCTGGTCCAACGTATTGATTGCCTGATGATTTCAAAATACTCTTAACCTCTGCTATCGCTACTACAGGTGCTACTCTTGCAAACAATAAATAGAGTGTGAAAAACAATCCTATCGTGCCTGCGAAGATTCCCATCTCCACCCATGTAGGAGAATAATAACTCCAACTTGATGGTAAATAATCTCTCGCTAATGTCGTCGCAATAATTACAAATCTCTCAAACCACATACCGATGTTAATCACTATCGATACGAAGAATGTGACGGCGATACTTCTTCTGTATTTTTTCTTCCAGAATATCTGTGGTGAGATTACGTTACAGAACATCATACCAAAGTATGACCACCAATATGGTCCAGCTGCTCTATTAAAGAATGCAAACTGCTCGTACACATATCCTGAATACCATGCTATAAATAACTCTGTCAGATATGCTACCCCTACGATCGTACCTGTGACAAGAATGACCTTGTTCATAGATTCTACGTGAGCGATTGTAATATAGTCTTGGAGATTAAATAGCTTACGTGTGATAATCATCAATGTAAGCACCATCGCAAAACCTGAGAATATGGCTCCCGCTACAAAGTATGGCGGGAATATAGTTGTGTGCCATCCAGGTATAACCGAAGTGGCGAAATCAAAACTTACAATCGTGTGTACTGAAAGTACAAGTGGCGTTGCTATACCTGCTAAGATAAGACATAATGACTCCCATCTCTGCCAGTGCTTAGCTGATCCTGTCCATCCAAAAGAAAGGATGTTATATATTTTTCTTCTTATACCCTTAGCTCTATCTCTTACTGTGGCAAAATCTGGAACAAGACCAGCATACCAGAATAAAAGTGAAACCGTGAAGTATGTAGATATCGCAAATAAATCCCAAAGTAATGGTGAATTAAAGTTAGGCCATAGTGGACCTCTTGTGTTCGGGTAAGGGAAGAAGTAAAATACAACCCATGCTCTACCTACGTGTATACCTGGGAATAAGGCTGCACACATAACGGCAAATATTGTCATGGCCTCTGCAGCTCTGTTAACTCCTGTTCTCCATTTCTGTCTGAATAATAAAAGTATCGCAGATATAAGCGTACCGGCATGACCGATACCGATCCACCAAACAAAATTGGTAATATCCCAACCCCATCCTATGGTTCTATTCAGATTCCACGTTCCTATTCCATTCCACACTGTCCATCCAATACAGAATAGACCGAAAGCAAATAATGTAATGGAAATAATGATACCCACAATCCATGCTGGACTAGGGGGTCTTTCCGTAGGAGATACCAAATCAACAGTAATATCGTGGTACGACTTATTACCTTGTATTAATGGTTCTCTAATTGGACTTACGTGACTGCTCATTTATTCTTTTTATATAATTCTCTTATAATATAATATCAATTATCAAGCATTACGCTTCTATAGATTCGTCTTTGTTGTTCACTTTCATCGTATATGTAACTGATGACTGAACATTGATTTCTTCTAATGCGATATAATTGACAGGTGAATCTAATTTCTTAGATAGATCACCATTTTTATTGTTTTTATCTCCGAAAGTAATCGCTCCTGTAGGACAAGCTGTCTGACATGCTGTTCTTACATCTGTATCTCTTAATCTTCTACCTTCTACTTTTGCGGTAAGCTTACCTTCTTGTAATCTCTGTGTACAGAAACTACACTTCTCGATAACCCCTCTCGCTCTTACTGTAACGTCAGGGTTTAATACCATTCTTGTTAAGTTATCGGCTCCGAATGGAATCTCTTCACCATTCAATGTAGGCTGGTTACCAGGGAATATATCCGCAGTTGTGTAATCTAACCAGTTAAATCTTCTTACTTTATAAGGACAGTTGTTAGCGCAATATCTTGTACCTACACATCTGTTATATGCCATCTGGTTAAGACCTTCAGAACTGTGGTTCGTTGCACTTACAGGACATACATTCTCACATGGTGCATTATCACAGTGCTGACACATCATTGGCTGATATACAGTACTTGGATTCTCTACATCACCATAGTAATATCTATCGATACGTAACCATGTCATCTCATGGTGTCGACTGACTTCTTTCTTACCTACAACAGGAACATTGTTCTCAGCCATACATGCTACTGTACATGCATTACAACCGATACAAGAGTTCAGATCGACGTGCATTCCCCAGTGGTGGCCTTGGCTATATTTCTCAGCAGTATACTCATCGAATGGGTATAGAGTCTGATCATTCAAGTGCTGAGCTTCAGCTCTCTTATGTTTAAGCTCTTTGATGTTCTCACCTAAGTCCTTAATATTAGAGTTATAGATAACTGACCTTTCTGTCAATGATCCTTGGTAACCCATAATACCTACTCCATAGGCTGTCTGACCAAGCGTAGCTTCATCAGCATTTATAGTTTCTCCAGCATTGTTCTCTGCGGTAACACCTATTGTATTATGGTATTGTACTGAAGAATAGTGTTCTTCTTTTTTTACTTTGCCTGATACTGTTACATCTGTATTATAGTACTGCGCAAGACCTTCATTAGCAGTCAAGCAATCATTGAGATTGCTTCCTACGCCTGTGCCACACTTACCAGCTGCTGTTCTTCCATGTCCTAATGCTAATGCAACTGTGCCCGGTGCCATACCGAATTGTAAAACAACAGGAACTGTCATTTCCTTACCACCTACTGTTACTGTAGCCTCATCTCCATCTATGAGTTCGTTTAGGCCTTTAAATTTCTTGTTGCCATCATACGTCACTGGTACTGCTAAGTAATTACCCCAACTTGTTCTAGCAACTGGATCTGGCATTTCCATCAACCATGGATTAGAACTGAACTGTCCGTTACCCATACTCACTGACTCATAGATTACCATCTCGAGTTCTCCAGAACTTGGCTTGCTTACTTTACTTTTTGCTAAGCTTACATCTACATTGAATCCACCTGCATTACTACCACCACCTACAGCTACAACGCCATCATGTAAGGCATTATCCCAGAATGATGAGAAGCTTGCAAATGAAGATTGGTTAGCGAAAACTTTATTCCTCCAGACGCCTTTGACATAATCATCATAAGATTTGCCACCTGCGATTTTATTTGATTTTGCCCATGTGAGCAATGTCATTTCTTTCTGTCTTGTATCAAAAAGAGGACTGATCGTCGGCTGTATGAGACTTATCTGATTTCTTTTAGGCTGAGCATCACCCCAACTTTCCAGTACGTGATGCGTCGGTGCAATATGGTCACATATCGCTGTCGTCTCGTTAGGCTGATAAGCAACGGCGATTCTATTTTTTACTTTAGCTGCTGCTGCTGCAAACCCTGCAGACTTATGGAAGTCATACAATGGATTGCAACCCATAAAGATGACTGTATCTACTAATCCTGCTGACATTTCTGATACGAGTGCTTCTACATCACTTTCATTTCCTTGACGCTGTAATGAAGCATCACTGAATGTGATCGTCTTACCATAGTTGCTTAGAACATTATTGATATCATTAATTAATATCTGCTCATATACATTATTACTTGATCCTACTACGAGAGATTTACCCCTTGCAGAAGTTAAGTGACTTGCTACTTTATCTAGTCCTTTTTTGGCCTTAGCATTAAGACCATTGCCTCCGCTTCCGCCTGCTATCTTACCATGTAAGTAAGCTATAGCTGCTCCCATCTCACTTGGTCTTACAAGCACACGGTTATCAGCATTAGATCCTGTCATAGACATGTGGCTCTCTACCTGTATGTGTCTTGACATTTTAGAATTCTGATCTCTTACTTTTCTATTAGTTATGTATTGTCTTGCATACTCTACTGGAGATATCCAAGTTCCTAAGAAGTCTGCATTAAAACTTACTATAACATCAGCTTTATCAAAGTGATATCCCGGGATAACTCTATCTCCAAATGTCATTTCATTAGCTTCTAATATTGCAGCTGATGATACTGGATCGTATGTTATAACCTTAGACTGTGGATATTTAGCTTGGAATTCTTTGAGCGTTTCTTTTGCTGATGGACTTAGTATAGTGTCTGTTATTATTCTAATGTTTCTTGATGCACCTAACTGAGCAGTAACCTTACTGTCAAGATCCGCCCATGAGATATCAGAATAAGCATCACCATCTTTAGCTTGAGGTTTTCTGTATCTGTTCGTATCATATAGACTTAGAACTGAAGCTTGGGCTCTCGCTGAAGTACCACCTTTAGTCATCGTAGAAAGATCGTTACCTTCTATCTTGATAGGTCGTCCTTCTCTGCACTTAACTAATATAGGACAATAGTCACCACCTTCTACATAAGTAGAAGCATAATAGGTTGCGACACCTGGAACAATTTCCTCAGGTTTTACAACGTAAGGGATTGCTCTTTTTACAGGAATATCACAGCCTGCAGCAACAGTCGCTGCACCTACTGAAAATCCTAAGAACTTAAGAAAATCTCTTCTGTTAGAATCTTTTTCCAAGAGCACATCACTGTTCTCAAGAAGGTCTGGACTTTTAAATTCCTGATCTACAGACTTTAAGAAACTTTCGTCTCTATTAAGATCTTTTTCGCCTACCCAAATAGAATTATCTTTCATCGTTTTATTATCGTGCTTCAGTATGATATTAATAATGGCATTTTGCACATTCCAATCCTCCTATATCTTCTACAGTTACCTTATCCTTAGTTCCATCTTTTAATGCGTCATGATAATTCTCATAACTTGTATAGTATTCATTACCTGAGAACTTAACCTCAGTCTGTCTATGACAATTAATACACCATCCCATAGATAATGGAGAGTGCTGTGACATAACTTCCATCTCTTCTACAGTGCCATGACATTGCTGACATTCAAGCTGACCTACTGTAACATGCTGAGCATGATTAAAGTAGACATGATCTGGAAGGTTGTGGATTCTGACCCACTCTATAGGGCCTTGTATAGATGTCTTCTGATCATTAGTAAGTGACTCTACGATATGATCCCATTGCGCATCTACGATGTCTTGACCTTCTTTCGGCATTTCTATCTCCTCCGCAATTTCATTTTCAGTTTTGTAGTTATCGCCTATCCACTTAGTGAATACACTTTTTATTTCGTCATTAGACATGTCCTCGTAATCTTCTATATACTTATTAGAAGCAGGATCCCATCCTATAGATGCATATATCTTAGTCAATTCTGCTGTCCCGTACTTAGAGCCTACGTTGATAGCCGAGTGACAATTCATACATGTATTAGTTGCTGGTATAACCGAATGCTTAGATCTTCTGGCACCATCATGACAATACTGGCAATCGATTTTCTGGATACCTGCATGTGTCGCATGAGAGAACTTTATAGGTTGCTCTGGAGCATAACCTTCTTGTCTACCCAGTGATACTGCTTTATTTACAGTCGTATAACCAGCGAATATTATACCCGCGAATATCACAAATGAGACAATACCTTTTCCTGTTAATGTCTCTAATAGAGACTTACTTTCATATTCTTTACCTTCTTTCTTAGCAGCGATTACATTAAGGTTAGATATTACTCTTGTCAGCAATAATGCAAGGACCGCTAATAATCCGAATAATGCGTAGTATAACCATGTAGGTGTTTTAGAAGAAGCTGCAACTCCAGTTCCTGTTATATCTCCCCCAGTTCCCGTTGCAGGTACTGCATTAACTTGAGCGTCTACGTATAATAATATAGATTCTATGTTTTCATCTGTAAGGTGCTGAGCAGCATTCATGACAACTGGCTTATACTCTGCCCATAATTGTAAAGCACGAGGATGTCCAGCTTTAATTTGAGCCTGAGAGTTTCTGATCCACTTGTATAGATCTTCTCTGGGATAATCTGCCCACCTTTCCTCTACTCCTGCAAGTGCTGGACCAGTAGCTGCTTTTTTCATGCCTTTAGCGTGGCATTGAGCACAGTTATTGGCAAAGAGAGTCTTACCAGCAGCAGGCGTCGCTTCTGCACCAAGGTAAAATGGTAGGAAAGCTAAGATTGCTATGTAAGTGAACTGCTTTATTGTATGTCTGATCATCCTTAGAATCTATTACGTTAAATTAACCTCGAATTAACATATCGAAATTGGTGCAAATTTATCAATCACTAAGACCATTAACAATTATTAAATTAACTTTTAGCTATTTAGATGACGTCTAAATAGCTAAACTGAAACTTCTGCTTTTATATGCGGATGAGGATCATAATTTAATAATGTAAAGTCCTCAAAATCAAAGTCCAATATATTATCGATATTCTTATTTAATTCCATAGTGGGTAAATGCCTTGGTGCTCTCTCTAATTGCATATTAGCCTGCTCAATGTGATTAAGATATAAATGCACATCACCAAAGCTATGAATGAACTCTCCGTACTCCAATCCGCATACCTGAGCGATCATCATTGTCAATAATGCATAAGAAGCAATATTAAAAGGAACACCGAGAAAAGTGTCTGCAGATCTCTGATAAAGTAGACACGACAACTTGCCGTCTGCGACATAAAACTGGAACAAGCAGTGACACGGTGTCAAAGCCATTTTGTCTAATTCTCCTACATTCCACGCATTAACGATAATTCTTCGAGAGTCAGGATTATTCTTAATCAGGTCTATAGCATTCATAAACTGATCTACTGTAGTGCCATCTGGCTTAGCCCAACTTCTCCACTGCTGTCCATATACTGGACCCAGATCTCCATTCTCGTCAGCCCATGCATCCCAGATCTTAACCTTATTATCCTTGAGGTATTTGATATTCGTATCACCCTTAATAAACCATAACAACTCATAGATGATAGACTTAAGGTGACACTTCTTAGTTGTGATAAGTGGAAATCCCTTTTGCAGATCAAATCTCATCTGGTATCCAAAACAGCTCTTAGTTCCAGTGCCTGTTCTGTCACTTTTTTCTATGCCATTATCGAGGATATGCCTGAGTAAATCTTGGTATTGTTTCAAGTTGTAGCTTATAGATGTAAATCTAAGATTCTTACGAGATATATATGAATTATTTAATATAAAACATATGCAAGCTTAATAAAAGAATTATATGGTATACACGAGCTCATTGGTAATATTTACACTATAAGCCTTGCCCGATCTCTTAAACATAAATACGCCCTAAAGACCCAATGAAGATTGATCGATTTTGAAATATGGCAACTATTCAAGTATATTGTTCCATCATACCAATATTCATACAACAAAAAATACTTTAAATCCTATCCTGATGAATTTTAAACATAGACTCTCTCTACTACTTTCGATTTTTCTTTTACCAGCGATGGTTCTCTCTCAGAATTCAGAAGCTGTAGGAATCGATGAGAAAATAAATGAAGCTTTTACACCTTTTGCAACATTCTGTTTGGAGGTCGTACTATGGCAAGTGCCAGGTACAGGTGTTCCACTAATTATTTTCTTATTGGTATTAGGTGCATTATTTTTTACTGTGTACTTCGGATTCCCTAACATTACTAAGTTTGCTACAGCAATCAATGTAGTAAGAGGAAAATACGACGATATAGAGCATCATGAAGGTGCAGCTAATGCTAACATTAATATCGTAGATGGTGATATTGTAGATACGATAAGAGATGAAAGTCAAGATGGAGAGGTCAGTCACTTCCAAGCATTGGCAACTGCAGTATCAGGGACTGTCGGATTAGGAAATATCGCAGGTGTCGCTATTGCGATATCCATAGGAGGTCCTGGAGCGACATTCTGGATGATCATATGTGGATTATTAGGTATGTCTACAAAATTTGTGGAGTGTACACTTGGTGTAAAATATAGAGAAGTAGATGCCGACGGTACAGTGCATGGTGGACCTATGTACTACTTATCAAGAGGACTAAAGGAGAAAGGATTTGCCAAATTAGGTAAAGTTCTTGCTGTTATATTTGCGATACTATGTATCGGTGGATCTTTTGGAGGTGGTAATGCGGCACAGTCTAATCAAGCAGCTGCACAACTCTCTAATCTATTAGGTATGACGGGTGGTAATAGTGGTTTTATTATCGGTATTGTGCTCGCTATAATAGTAGGTGTTGTAATAATAGGAGGTATTAAAAGAATCGCATCTGTTACAGAAAAAGTTGTTCCATTAATGGCTGTTATATATGTAGTTGCATGTCTCATCGTCATTTTTAGTAACTTCTCATATATCGATGATGCTTTTGGTATCATATTCAGAAGTGCTTTTTCTGATGAAGCTGCGGTCGGTGGATTCTTTGGAGTATTAATTCAAGGATTTAGAAGAGCAGCTTTCTCTAATGAAGCTGGAGCAGGATCCGCATCAATTGCTCACTCAGCAGTCAAAACAAAATTTCCAGCATCTGAAGGTCTTGTTGCATTATTAGAACCATTCATAGATACAATCGTCATATGCACGATGACTGCATTAGTCATCATATTCTATAACAGTGGATCTTACTTCGAGTATGGTAATGTAGTAAATGATCAAGTAACTATCGCTGGCCAATCTCTCGGCGGAGCAGAGTTAACCTCGGCAGCATTCGCATCAGTAATACCATGGTTTCCGTATGTGCTTACTGTTGCAATAGTTCTATTTGCCATATCGACTATGATCTCATGGTCTTATTACGGCCTACAATCATGGAAATTCCTTTTTGGTAAAAGTAAGGCTGCAGATATAGCATACAAGCTTCTGTTCCTTGCATTTGTAATAATAGGAGCATCTGCAAATATGAGTTCTGTGTGGGGATTCTCAGATGCAATGATACTGGGAATGGTATTCCCTAACATGATCGGATTATTCTTCCTATTTCCAGTAGTTAAAAAAGAACTTGTTAAATACTTGAAAGCGATCAGAAGTTGATAGCCTTCCGATATACATAGATAAAATTTAATTAGATCATAAATAAATCTGGATAATTGCATAATTGTATACTGCATCTTGGTACCAATGAAGGTGCTAAGGCCACTAATCTGGAACTGGCGGAGATGATGATCTCATCTCGTATAGGAAGTATCAAGCAATCCTCAAATATATACGTAACGGCACCATGGGGCAATACCGAGCAAGATGATTTTCTTAATATCGCTCTGATATGTCAGACTAATCTCTCAGCAGAAAAAGTGCTATCAGAGATACATATCATAGAGTCAAAACTCGGCCGTATCCGAAAAGAAAAATGGGGACCAAGAACGATAGATATAGACATCCTATTCTACGATAAAAAAATAATCAAAAATCCTAATCTGATAATACCTCATCCTCAGCTAACTAATCGTAATTTTGTACTGACGCCTTTGATGGATATTTGTCCGGAGTACATGCACCCTGAATTACAGAAATCCATATCTGAATTGCATAAATTATGCACAGATAATACAGAGGTGAACCAATTAGAAAATTGAAGTGATTTTATTATCACATCCAAAGAACACGATCTGAGAGATAATGAGCCAAACTGTTTTTCCATATTCATATATTAATATAGAAGGTAATCTGGGTAGCGGAAAGACATCCTTGTCCCATATGCTCAGCAATGAATTCCAAGCAAGGACAATATTAGAAGAATTTGAGAATAATCCATTTCTTCCTCTCTTCTATGAAAATCCAGATCGCTACGCTTTTACTGTGGAGTTATTTTTTATGACTGAAAGGTATAAGCAGCTTCAAAATTCATTATCATCTCCCGATCTATTTAGCTCACACACAATAACGGACTTCTGTTTTACTAAGTCATTATTGTTTGCTAGAAAGAACCTTGATGCAGAGGAGTATCGATTGTTTCAGATGTTATTCTCAGTGCTTGAGAAGGGATTTCCTAATCCTGACTTAATGGTCTATTTGCATAGAGATACATCATACTTACTTGAAAATATTAAGCAAAGAAATCGCTCTTACGAGCAAAGTATCAAAGCCGAGTATCTTCAAAAAATACAAGATTCTTATTTTGAATATTTACGAAATATTACATCTTTTCCAGTCCTGATATTAGACCTTCAGAATATGGATTTTGTAAATGATGTTACTAACTATGAAACTGTCAAATTTCTTATTTCTAAAAAATATAATCCTGGCGTACATAGGATAACCGTTTCTGTGTAGCACTTAGATATTATTTCCGTTACTCTATCTTACTTATTTCTTCTGCTCTGTCGTACGCTCTACCATAAGCTTGGAGCAAAGCACCATGCACTTTATGCTTATCGATCATGGAGAAAGCAGCTTCTGTAGTACCACCTTTAGAGGATACTTTCCTAATCCATTCTTCACAAGTAAAACTGTTTTTATTAAATGATTCTACGGCTCCTTTAAAAGTCTGATAGGATAACAACTCAGCTTGTGATCTTTCGAATCCTAAAGCAATCGCAGAATCTATAAGCGTCTGCATGAAGAAGAAAACATAAGCCGGACCAGAACCTGATATTGCAGTTGCAGCATCTATGAGTTTCTCATCAGAAACGTACAATGTCTTTCCTGTAGAATTCAATAAATTCTGCACCATCACTAATTCTATACGCGTGACTTCTTCGGTTGAGGTAAATACTGTCATGCCTAATCCAACTTGAGCAGGAAGATTGGGCATAGCTCTTACGACTTTGTCAGTATTTAATGCCTTCTTAATCTTATTCATTTTAATACCGGCCATTATAGATAGAATCAACTGTTGCGGGCCTATCCATTCTTGTATAATATCAAATACGGCATTACAATCCTGAGGCTTCACAGCCATAATAATCAAATCTGCATCTTGAATATAAGCGCCTGGAGCACCGTAAACTGTTCCGATATTAAGAGCTGTTATCTGAGCAGCTTTTTCAGGAGATTTCTCAAGAATAAGCATCTTATCAGGCGTAACAATATGTGACCTCAGAAAACTCTGAGCATAAGTCAGGCCCATATTACCACCACCTATTACAAGTATATTCATAGATTTAGAATTTTATATGCTTCTAAAATAGCAAGAAACAATCCACAATTGCTGATCTAACTGTATTTCAGTAAGTTATATTTCTACTGAATAATATGTTAGTCCTATAATCTCATATTATCATTATTAGTAATGTGAATTTTATAAATTTGCAACAAAGATCGTAACATGTCACAGGAAGTCATATATAACGAAGACAATATTAGGTCACTCGACTGGAAAGAGCATATCAGGCTACGTCCCGGTATGTATATCGGTAAGCTGGGTGATGGTAGCACTGAGGATGATGGCATCTATGTCTTGATCAAAGAAGTCCTTGATAATAGTATCGATGAATTTGTAATGGGTCATGGCAAGAACATTGATATTAAAATCCAAGATGGCAAAGTCATCATAAGAGATTATGGTCGTGGTATACCTCTCGGTAAAGTGATCGACTGTGTATCCAAAATAAATACGGGTGGTAAGTATGATTCTAAAGCATTTAAGAAATCTGTAGGTCTTAATGGTGTAGGTACAAAAGCTGTCAATGCATTATCGGGATACTTTAAAGTCGCTGCATTCAGAGATGGTAAATCTAAGACTGCTGAATTTCAATTAGGAGAGCTCCTTGGCCAAAGTAAAATTGTAAAAAGCAAAGAAAAGAATGGCACCTTAGTAGAGTTCGTTCCTGACGAATCGATATTTAAAAAATACAAATTCAAATCAGAGTATGTCGAAGAAAGATTATGGGATTATGTATACCTAAATGCTGGTCTTAAAATCAACTTCAACGGTGATGTCTTCTATTCTAAAAATGGACTACTCGATCTACTGACTAATAAGACAGATCCTGACCATCTCAGATATAACATCATACACCTTAAAGGTCATGATATAGAGATAGCATTGACTCACGGAAATCAGTATGGTGAGCAATATTACTCATTCGTCAATGGACAGAATACAACACAAGGGGGTACCCACCTACAAGCGTTCCGTGAGGGTATAATTAAGACTATAAGAGATCACTTTGGTAAGAATTTTGATTCGCGAGATATACAAGGATCTATCATAGGAGCCATCAGTGTGAGAGTAGAAGAACCTGTATTCGAATCTCAGACAAAAACAAAGTTAGGATCTATAAAAGTTGCTCCTGATGGAGATACGGTAAGAACCTTCGTCGTAGACTTCATGAAGGCGAAGCTCGACAACTTCCTTCACAAGAACAAAGAAGTCGCTCAATCGATCCTCAAAAAAATACAGCAATCAGAAAGAGAGCGAAAAGAAATTGCAGGCATTAAAAAACTTGCTAACCAACGTGCCAAGAAGGCAAACATTCACAATAAGAAATTACGAGATTGTAAGGTTCACCTCAATGATAAGCGTGGAGATTTAGATATCAAAAATGAATCTATGGTTTTCATTACTGAGGGAGATTCTGCAAGTGGATCTATCACTAAAGCACGTAATGTACAGACGCAAGCAGTCTTTAGCTTAAGAGGTAAGCCGCTTAATAGTTTTGGACAGACGAAAAAAATCGTCTACGAAAATGAAGAACTCAATCTTCTACAACATGCTCTAAATATAGAAGATGGTCTCGATGGCTTACGATTTAATAAGGTCGTTATTGCAACTGATGCCGATGTCGATGGTATGCACATACGATTGCTATTACTGACATTCTTCTTACAATTCTTTCCTGATCTTGTAAGGTCTGGGCATCTATATATTTTGGAGACACCTTTATTTAGAGTTAGAGATAAGAAGGCTACACATTACTGTTATTCTGAAAAAGAAAAACAAGATGCAATACAATCTCTAAGAGGTAAACCTGAGATCACGAGATTCAAAGGTCTCGGTGAGATCTCACCTAATGAGTTCGGTGACTTTATAGGCGAGAATATAAAGTTAGAACCGGTCTATATAAAAGGAAGTACAAGCATCACAGATCTACTAACCTATTACATGGGTAAGAACACTATGGAGAGACAACAATTTATAATCAATAATCTTAAGATCGAATTAGATAAGGTAGAGGTTGAGAATGATGAAATGGTAGTTGCTTAATTTGAAAAATTCCTTTTTCATTTCGAGCTTGCCGAGAATTCTCCGTTTTTACAAATATTGAGTTTTATTGTACAAACGAAGATCCCCACCAAAAGCGGACAGGTTTCGACTTATTCTGTTAAATTTTACAAACTTTAGGATGGTCGAAGTCTTCCCGACATCGATCCCATACACTAATTATGTATGCCTGTCCAATGCCCTTCCTTTTGTCAGAATCAGGATTTATAGGATTTCTTGATTTGCAGGATTTTAAAATCCCATGCACTCATCATGTATGCCTATCTCTTTGCTTCCCTTTTGTCAGAACTAAGATTCATAAGATTACAAGATTCATAAGATTAAATCAATACACAGATCTAACAGGTTTCAAAAACCTGTCAGATCTAGCTCTGCATATACACATCACTCCACTTTAACAATCTGAGTCGTATAAATGAACGAATGGTCACGCTTACAGCGTGATGAAAGCAAGTAAATCTTGCTTTCAAGAGAGAGAACACCTGATGGTCGCGGTCTCTGACATCGATCCTATATACGTATCACGTATGCCTTTCTCGATGCGTCCCCTTTTGTCTGAACCTTGATTTATTTGATTATTGGATTTACATGATTAGGTTAAATACACTAACTTTACGATGGTCGAAATCTCCCGACATCGATCCCATAAACTCATCACGTATGCCTGTCCAATGCCTTTCCTTTTGTCAGAAACTTGATTTATAGGATTTCTGGATTTGCAGGATTAGGTTAAAATTAGAATATCTACCAACATAATGTTCTTAGCCCTCCGTCTACATAATTGTAGCTCTTAAGCATTGTACTTTATTAATCAGAACAAGCATCTAAAATCCATAAAATGAAAAACATATTTAATCTAAAACATCTATTATTCTTTACAACTCTATTGGTCTTCGGACTTTCAATTACATCATGTTTAGAAGATGATTGTAATGAAACTCAGAGATTTATAGAATTCGAACAAATATATGTTCAAGCTGAAGAATTTAGAATACCCGTAACTACAGAGTCCCCAAGAGAAATGGAAGAAACTGGAAAATTCTACTTTTACAATAATAACATTCTCATCAATGAGAAAAATAAAGGTATTCACGTCATAGATAATACAGACCCTAAGTCTCCTCAGAACATTGCCTTTATTAACATCCCTGGCAACTTAGATATCGCAATCAGAGACAACATCCTATATGCTGATAATTATGTCGACCTACTAAGCATAGATATTAATGACATCAATAATCCGACTATCTTATGTAGAGATGAAGAGGTATTCACTAATTATGGCTTTAGTGATGGATTGGGATATTTCGTAGGGTACTCTGAGACTGGACGTACGATAGAAGTAGAATGTGGAGATCCTAATTTTGGGTCTGACAACTTCCAAAGAGGGGGATTTGAATTATGGGATTCAAATATTTCAGTTGACAATGGTGTACCTACTGGTGCTAATGAGAACACTCGCAGGGACGGGCAAGGAGGATCATTTGCAAGGTTTTCTCTTGTAGGAGAATATCTATATGTAATCAATCAATCAGATTTAATATCATATAATATCGAATCACCAGAGAAGCCAGAAAAAACAAATACAACTTCAGTAGCATGGAATATAGAAACACTATTTCCATATGAAAACCATCTATTTATAGGCTCGCAGACTGGCTTATTCATATATAGCATTTCTAACCCTGATTCACCAGAGTACACTTCTGACTTCAGGCACGCAGATGCATGCGACCCTGTATTCGTAAAAGATGATATCGCATACGTGACTTTAAGGAATGGAACTTTCTGTCAGAATTTCATTAATCAATTAGATGTACTGGATGTAAGTGATATCACTAATCCAAAACTTATCGAATCATACGATATGGACCACCCTCACGGATTAAGTATAAGAGACAACAACCTATATCTCTGTGAAGGAGAGCATGGCCTTAAGGTATTCTCATTAGAAGATCTCAATAAAATCGATGAGAACAGAATAGATCACGTCAAGGATTTCGATGCATTCGATGCGATATCATTAAGCTCAGATCACTTACTCGTTGTCGGAGCTGGCGGATTACATCAATTTGACACTTCTGATCCGAGTGACTTAGAGGATCTCAGTTATTTTCCTACAAAAAAATAGATAGCTATGAGATTTCTATTTAATATAATTCTGTCCATTATATACTGTAGCACATTACTTGCTCAAGATATCAACAAGGCAATTATTGTCATGAAATCAGGATCGATTCTCGAAGGGCAAATCGTAGAATGGAATGGTAACGAGCAGCTTGTACTTCTAAGTGAGGGTATTATGGACAGTATCACAATTAGTCAAAGAGATATCCAAAAGATATTTCCATCAGGAGAGATGGATGCAAAGCTCCTAAGTGAGAAAGCAATTTTTCTTAATAATATAGCTTCTCATAGAGACTACAACTTTCCACATTCAGGATTCTATGCCACAGCTAAAGCACAATTTATAACCGGTAACGAAGGCGATAGGGCTAATGCTATAAATGGCTTTGGAGTGTCGGTATCAGCGGGACATAGATTTACCAGAATGTTAGGAGTAGGTGGAGGAATAGGTTATGACCAGTTTATCTGGAATAGTGGAGAAGAGATGATACCAGTATTTGCTGAAGTAAATGGATTCTTGACACCATCTTTGACTTCGCTATTCTATAATATACAAGCGGGCTACAGTATAGCCTTATCTGATGAGAGGTATGCCATAGAAAGTGCCAAAGGAGGAATGATGATCTATCCATCAGTGGGGCTTAGATTCGGATCGGCCGAGAACAAAATAACATTGGACGTAGGGTATAAATTTCAAAATGCAACTTACATATATACAGACTTATGGACACCTACAAGTAGTCGAGAACAAAATGTTACCTTTAAGAGAATGACTATTCGTTTTGGAGTTATACTTTAGTAAAGCACTTTGTCAGAAAAATCTAACATAGAAAAACAAAAATGGGAAGCAACTATAAATGGTTGCATCTCCAACAATAGATCTGCGCAAGAGAAATTGTATCGCCATTTCTTTCCCATAATGGAAAGGATGGTGCTGCGTTACACTCAAGATGAAGACAAAATAATTGATATTCTAAATAATGGTTTTCTAAAAATTTTTAAGAAAATCGATCACTATGGATACCAAGGCTCATTCGAAGGATGGATAAGGAAAATAATATTCAGAAGCCTCAGTGATTACTTTAGAAAAAGTCAGAAAGATCTTGCCTTCTTAATCTATGAAGAAGAATATAAAAAACAACCTAGCCAATCATCAGAACATAAACTCTATTATCATGACCTTATTTCATTATTAGACAAACTTCCAAGTACTCAGCTGCAAGTCTTTCAGCTATTTGCCATAGAGGGATACAGTCATAAGGAGATAAGCGAACAATTACAACTTAACCAAAACACTTGCAGATGGCATCTCGCCGAAGCAAGAAAAGTATTAAAAGCAGAATATAAAAAAGTGTACAATACCGATTACAATGAAGCAGGATAAGATGAATAAAAGCAATACAAGAGTTGACAGAGGATGGGGGCAGATGCATTCTACCCTTGAAGTAGAAATGCCTCAAAAGAAAGATAGAAAAAAATTTCTCTGGTTCTTCTTCGGTGCAGGATTACTTCTATTAGTATCAGCATTATCCTTGGTGAATCAATTATCCAGCTCATCTGGTATTATGTCACCAATAGAAATAGTTACTTCCGAAAATATACCGCCTAAAAAATCAGATAGTGTGTCAGAAAGTAATGGATCACATAGTACAACTAAACAAATCATTACACCTACTACTATTAACTCAGTAAGCGAAAACAACAACCGGTCATTACTAAAAGTGGCTGAGAAAAAAACTCAGACTAACCTGAATAATATTAACCAAGAGATTAAAAGAAATAAAATTATCGATAGCGAAATAACTGTTAGTTCAACACAAAAAATAGAAGACAAAAATAACAGTTCACTTAAGTCACTTATTACAAATACAAAAAAATCTGATCCCTTAGAATCATTTTCTGCTAATCGCTCAATAAGTGATAGAATCATAATTTCTAAATCTAATAAAAAATCTATATCTACGAATTCTAAATTAGGCTATAATACATCACTACCTCAATTAGCCATACCTTCTATTTCATATTCATATATAAAAACGATAGAACAGGATACTGAATTACAAATATCAGAAGCTAAGCTGATTGAGCCTATAGCTAAAATAAATCAGATTAATAAATGGGGAATAGGAGCTTACACTTCCGTAGGTACTGACTTCTTTCATAAAGTTAATTCACTTGGTGCTACAGTCTCTGCAGGAGCATCACTTAATCGTGGAAAATTATCAATAGGTCCAAGCATCTCTTATTCGATGACTAAGATGGGTGGTTCTAATTCTGATATCTATATACAATCTTCTGATACTAATGATGTCAGATTAGCAGATGACCTTAATAACAGCAGCGAAATGGATTTTAACCCAATTGGTCTGGGTGCAGTAGAAGATAGTCTTTATACGGATGATCTTACTGCCGAAAATAATATTAGATACATCTCTGCCGGAATAAATATAGGATACCAACTAAATTCTAAATGGGCATTACATGGAGGTATCGGTAAAGAATTTCATTTTGGTACACAATCGTTAACCCCTTTAGATATTTCAAATAGATTAGAGTCTTTGCCGTTACCGCCTATCACATTTAAGCATAGAAACAGCTATTACATTGAGAGTGGTATCTCTTATAATATATCAAGCAAATTTTCAATTGCCACTTCTTATAGATATGCAACATCATCATTAATAAATATCATCAATGATAATCGAAGAAGTTCTAAAGCCTCATTAGCGCTGAGATATAACTTTTAATTTACTGTTAGAATTTGATGGATTGCAATAGAGAGTTGTTATTTCCTCTGAGTTCTAAGATACAATCATCGGCTCCTAATCTTAGCAGACCATAATTCAATTCGTTAGTAAATTCTCCTTTTCGGTGTCTATTGGATTCTTGTAGTAATCCTCTATAGGTATGTGTCATTCCACTTGAAGTTATTTCCGTAATGACTTTGCCGCTAGGTAATTTCATTTGAGAGATTTCTCCGATATGTCTATCGCCACTTAGAAGGATGACTTTAGAATCTACTGATTCTAATAGCTCAAGAAGTCGTCCTCTTGAGCTTGGATAATTCGCCCATTTCTCATACCTATGTTCTTCAGGAATTATTTGTATACCATTAGCTATTATAGTCACATCAGCGTTTTTATTTAATTCTTTCTCAAACCAAGCCCATTGCTCAGCGCCGAGTATGTCGATACTTGCATCTTTTACATATTGTCCGTTTTTTCTCACAGGAGGATCTTTGAAGTATCGCGTATCTAAAAGAATAACATGGACAGAACCTCCTTCATTCTGGAAAGAATACGACTGGTATGCGCCTTCTCTTTTTCTAAAAATACTATTCTGAGGTATGTCCAAAAAACTAAAAAGCTCATCTCTACTTTCTGCTTTTTTGACGTAAGTCTTATTCCCATTATTTATCCCATAATCATGGTCATCCCAGATACCTAATATCGGCGTCTTCTGAGAGAAAGTACTGTATCCAGGATTCTGCTTTTGGCGATGGTATTTTTTACGTATCAGTTCCATATCCTCAGTATCTCCATATATCGCGTCACCTAACCATATCCATAGATCAGGCTTAGTAGCACTTATATCATCCCAGAGAACTTGCTCCTCATCAGACTTACTACATGATCCGAAAGCTATTGTGTTAAGACTATTAACTTGAGACAATAGTTTTGCATTAGCAGGATTGATCATATGCTCAGCAGGAACCAATGTTGTACTCTTATGCATTTTGCAATGCACTAAGGAGGTCAAGAACATCCAAGTAAGCGTAAGTATTAATAAACGTTTCATAATTAAATTTGAGCGTTAGAAGTAAACTTTAGGCCATACTTCTGGGACGTGGATAAGTTTTTTGCCCGTCGGTTGATACACCCAAAATCTCGGCTTATCATCACCATCTGCATCGATCCGCATAAAATTAAAAGCAATAGAACTCCCTTTCTTTGGAGGACCTTCCGCGACTAACTCCCATGGAATATCTAAGGTAAATGTCCATCCCTTATCAATATCTGTATCATCGTTAATCGTCCCCACTACATCGATGGTAAGGTTCTCTTGAGGAATATGCCACTCTACCATATTCTCATCTGTATTCAATGGACCTTCCGCATCTCTTAGTATATAATCGAAAATAGCTTCTCTTGGATTTATTTCTATCTCATAGTAATCTTTTCCATCAGATCCTATATCGAAGAATATTTCGAAGCACGATTCCTTGTACAAAGGGTCATCCCTATTGGTCAGATTGTTTTGAATGTCTGAATCCATTAGCCATCCTTTAAAAACCATTCCACTTTTATTGATATCTACTATGATAGCTGTTTCTGCATTCGAGTACTCTAAGCATTCTAATGCTTCATTTGTATTCATCAGATTACAGAATTGATCCACTCTGAATGTGAAACCTTTCTCTAAGTTACGTCTCACCTGACAACTTAATAAGAAGCTGAATAAAAATACTGTCAGATATATACGTGTATATCTTATCAAGGAATATTTAGATACTTATGAGACTGAAGACTTAATTTGAATTTGGGATTGGCTTTGCAGAATTCTATAGCAAGCCTTGTATTCTCTTCTCGAAGTGCATTATCCATGGGCTGAATGAATAAATGCTGATAATCCATATCTATAAAATCGATGGGATCTATTCCCTCTTGGGGGTATACAATTTTTAACTCGTGGCCTTTCTTTATAACGATATCAGTATTAGCTTTAGGGCTCATACATATCCAATCTATTCCTTCAGGTAATTCTAAGGTACCATTCGTTTCTATCGCAATCTCAGAATTACATACTTTAAGAACAGAAATCAATTCTTTATCTAATTGTAATGCCGGCTCACCACCTGTAAAAACAATAAACGGTGCATCTTCTTCAGGCCACAGTGACAGGATCTTATCAGTCAATGCCTCAGCTGTATACTTACCACCGTTCTCACCATCTGTACCCCAGAAGTCTGTATCACAGAACTGGCATATAGCGGTAGCCCTATCTTCTTCTCTCCCACTCCATAGATTACATCCTGAGAATCGGCAGAATACAGCCGGTCTTCCTGAGTGGAATCCCTCTCCCTGTAGTGTGTAATATATTTCCTTGATTGCGTAGCTCTTAGCCATAATTAGCCGCGAAGGTAAGCGGTAAACTCTATTTCTACAAGCATATCAGCATCTATCAATCGAGATACTTCTACCATCGTTGTGGCTGGCTTTATATCAGCAAATGCCTCACCATGTGCTTTACCTATAGCTTCCCAATGATTGATATCTGTGACATACATGCGTGTTCTTATCACATCAGACAATTGGCCTCCAGCATTTTCGATTACTGTCTGTGCAATCTTTATTATTTCTTTTGTCTGTAAGTATGGATCATTGCGGTGTAAGACTTTACCTTCTTGTACAGAAGTCGTACCCGATACTTCGAGGATATTACCGATTCTAACAGCACGGCTGTACCCTACTATCTTCTCCCATGGTGCTCCTGATGTATAATTCTTTCGGTCCACCTACTTCTTCTGAAGTGACCTCTGTATCGTATCAAAAAAACCGAAGGCATCAAAATTACCTCTCATTTCCACTTCTGGAATCACATATTTAATGATACCATCACTATCTACTATAAACAACCTGGGATAACCAAAGTCACCACCAAAAGGCCCATCAGCAAGCAACTTGGTATTAGCTATCACTGGAAAACTTAGGGGTGTAGTTTCCAAAAACCTGATGACCTCTTCTTTCTTATTATCACTGAAAGAAAGAACTTGTAATGTAGATCCATTCTCGTCCTGCACTCTATTAAGAGCATCTAAGTATTCTATACACTTAGGGCAGTCTTCATTCCAGAAATATAAGAATGAAGTTTTGCCTTTTAGAGATCCTACAGTATGCTGCACACCTTCGGTATCATTTGCCATAAAAGGAATAGATGGGTATCCCTCGTAGCCACCCACTTGGGCTTGCACATCAGGGCTCCTTGTTTCAAGCTCTACGAGGAAATGGTCTTGAGCATATGAAAATGGTACAAGACTTAGTAACAAAGAAAATATGAATGCTATTCTAATCATTATGAAAGTTATAAATGTAATATGCATAATTATAAATACTCAAGAAAGCTATCTGAGCACTTTATCAATTTTCCTTTAGAGATTCTTTCTCTAAGTAGGGATAATAGTCATAGAGATAAAAAAAGGTGCCAAGAAAAATCTCAGCACCCCAGATATTATTACCAAAAGTTCTAATATAAATTAGAGCTCCGTCTATTGTCTATCTAATACCAAAGTACTCACACATCCATCATCCGCATCAGTAGCGACGATAGTCATAGTATCACCGTCTATAGAAAAGGTTGCAGGATCACATTCTCCATCTAAGCAGACAGTAATCTGATCGCCATCTATAGTATAAGTACCTGAAACCATTTCTGAGTCCAATACACCAAAAATTGAAAATGATAAAGCAGTTGTCAGAGAAGTTTCTGTAAAAGTATATGATGCATAAATACATCCATCTGGACTATCAGCAGTACACGGCTCTGAAGAAAAATCAGTAGAATCTTGATTATCATCAGGATCATCGCAAGATGTAGATTCCGTACTTACAGCTATCCAAGTTCCTATTACAGAGTCCTCATCACCACCGCAAGAAGTAAATAATAAGGCGCCTAGTAAGGCAAAAAATAGTAAATTTTTCATAGTAATTGTTTTAAAGAGTTATAGTAGAATGATCTAAATTAATATTATTATTTAATACTTGAAATAATATAAATAGTTCTATTGGCCTCTATCTATATCCTAATTGCTTTGATTAAAGATCCGCAGCCAGAGATGGTATCACTCCTTACTATATTAATAAGACTATCGGATAATACTATTAGTACGTTCTCACATTCAGGATTACAGAAAACAAAGTTGTTATTATCTATTAAAGTATAGTTACCATCCTCTATTACAGTCGTTGATTGAGAACCAACACTTTGGACATGACTAAATGTATAGACCTCATCAGTAAAAGATAAAGCTATATCACTTATACACCTCTCCTCATCTACAAAAGTATCGAGATAGCAAAAATTACTATCTATCGAGAATTTGCGATTTTGAGTAGAATCTATACAGTTATTAATTTGATATAGTATAACATTATAATCTCCTGTAAGAGATATGGGCTCAGGTGTCTTTGTACAAGCTACAAAGAATGCTGATATACATATGGTCAATATTAAAAGCGATCTATATGCCATATACGATATTATCCTCCGAAGTCATCGAATGCAACATTCTCATCTGGAATACCCCAATCGTCAGCCATTTTGATAACACATTGATTCATAATCGGAGGTCCGCAGAAATATAGTTCTACTTCTTCTGGTGCTTCATGCTTAGATAGGTACTCGTCGATAACGACTTGGTGTACATATCCTTTAAATCCGTCACCTTCAGGATCGTTAAGATCTTTCTTAAGTGTCCAATTATCTTCTGGAAGAGGATTATCTAATGCCACAGCAAATCTAAAGTTAGGAAATGCTCTTTCTATAGCTCTGAATTCTTCTATGTAGAATAGCTCTTGCTTAGTACGACCACCGTAGAAGAATGTTACTTTACGACCAGTCTTAGCTGTATGGAATAGGTGGTATAAATGAGATCTCATCGGTGCCATGCCTGCTCCTCCACCCACATATAACATCTCAGCTCCAGTATCTTTAATAAAGAATTCTCCATAAGGACCTGATATGGTTACCTTATCTCCAGGCTTACATCCGAATACGAATGAAGAACATATACCTGGATTAACATCCATCCAGCCGCCTTTAGCTCTATCGAATGGCGGTGTTGCAATTCTTATAGTTAGTGATACTATATTCCCTTCTGCAGGGTGATTAGACATAGAGTATGCTCTAAAAATTTCTTCATCATTGACCATCTTAAGATCCCATAACTTAAACTGATCCCAATCTTTCTGAAACTTGTCAGGACTGTCATGATAATCTGGATGTGCAGTGATATCTATATCTTTTTTATAATCAACAGTACACGGTGGTACATCTATCTGAATATACCCACCAGCCTGAAAGTCTAGTGTCTCGCCTTCTGGTAATTTTACAATAAACTCTTTTATAAATGTGGCTACGTTATAGTTAGAGATAACCTCACACTCCCATTTCTTAATTCCGAATATTTCATCAGGAATCGAGATCTCCATATTCTCTCTTACTTTCACTTGACATGCCAATCTCTTTCCTTCGGCAGCTTCTTTTCTTGTTAAGTGGTTCATCTCTGTAGGTAATACGTCACCACCTCCAGAATGGATATGACATTCACACATAGCACAAGTACCACCACCTCCACAAGCTGAAGGGAGAAATAGGTTTTTCTCAGATAATGCTGTCAACAGATTAGCACCCGGCTGCACCGTCAAAGGATTATCTGTATCACCGTTAACAACGATACTTACATTGCCTTGAGGGACAAGTCTCTTACGTGCCGCGATAAGCATGTATGATAATAAAAGTATAACTCCACAGAAAGCTGCAAGAGTATATATGTATGGCAAGAAGCCTGATAAAATGAATAAGTTCATCTTTATAATTTCTTTATAAAAATATTGTCTCTAAAATGCTGCTGGGTCAATACCCATTAGTCCCATAAATGCCATTCCCATTAATCCTGTCAATAAGAAGGCCATTCCTAACCCTCTCAGCGCTGGTGGTACTGCAGAGTATTTTATTTTTTCTCGTATGGCTGCAATTGCAACAATTGCTAAGAACCATCCGAATCCTCCTCCTAATCCAAAGGCAACAGACTCGCTAAAGTTGTACTCCTTAGATACCATAAATAATGAGCCACCTAATATGGCGCAGTTAACAGTGATCAATGGTAGAAATATACCCAACGAGTTATATAATGAAGGTGAATATTTCTCTACAACCATCTCTACTAATTGTACCATAGAAGCGATTACTGCTATAAACAGTATAAATCTCAAAAAGGTTAAATCTGTCTGAAAAATCCCGTTCTCACCAAGTAACCATGTATTAATAACCCAATTAATAGGCATCGTTATCGCTAATACAAAGATAACTGCTAAGCCTAATCCTACTGCAGTTTTTACAGTTTTAGAAACGGCTAAGTAAGAACACATTCCTAAGAAATATGCCAAAGCAAGGTTTTCTATGAATGCTGATTTTATAAAAATATTAATTAAGTCTCCCATGTCTTTCTAATGTTAAAATATTGTATTCATGTTTTCTTTTGTACCAAGATTAAAGTCAATAATCTATGTACTTAATTTTTAGCGACTATGCGCTTAAGAAACGTCTACTAATTGTGGCTTCCATGCTCTGTGTGCCCATATCAATATTGCTATAACGAACATTGCTGAAGGGAATAATACCATTAAGTTATTAGGTTGATACCATCCGAATATTCCACTCTCTAATGTATTAATCATATAATCTGGAGATGCTCCTATAATCTTAGCGCCAAATACTTCTCCCTTACCGAAGAACTCTCTGAAGAATGCTACTATCATCAATATGATACCATAACCGACTCCATTTCCTAATCCATCAAGCATTGATTCATAGGGTCTATTCGCCATTGCGAAAGCTTCTAATCTTCCCATTACAATACAGTTAGTTATGATCAATCCTATAAAGACTGATAACTGCTTGTAACTTTCAAATGCATAAGCCTTAAGCAATAACTCTACTACTGTCACAAGCGTTGCGATTATAATCAGTTGTACAATCATCCTTACTGATTTCGGTATCATCTTTCTAAGAGATGATGTAATCACATTGGAGAATATACAAACGAAAATTACTGCTACTGACATGACGAGTGCATTCTTCATACCTGTCGTCACAGCAAGTGCAGAGCATATCCCTAATACTTGTACTGTAATCGGATTATTCTGACTTAATGGATCGGTCAAAAGCTTACGCTCTTTCTTACCGAAAGTCAATCCTTGTTTTTTTTCTATAACTGCTGTGTCAGCCATACAATTCTATTTTTTTCAAATAAAGAAGAGCTCTTTATTTTCTGTTTTTTAATTTATCAAAATATGCATCATATGCAATAAGGTCTTCTTCAAGCATATCTTCAATTCCATCACCCGTAATTGTAGCACCTGATATGGCATCCACTTCGTAGATAGTATCCTTGGCGCCACCTTTTCTCACTGATATAGACTTCCATGTGCCATCCGGTCCATATAATTTTTTACCTATAAATTGCTTAACCCAAGCTTTGTTGTCCTTTATCTCTGCACCTAATCCTGGTGTCTCTGCTTTATGATCAAATGATACACCAGCTATCGTATTAAGGTCTGATTCTAATGCGATATTTCCCCATACTTCGTCCCATAGACCTTTACCTCTTGCATATGTAATGTAGAACTTATCACCGCCTGATTTAGTAAATTCATACAACGGTAATAATCGCTCATCTATAGGTTTTTTGTTTTCCTTGGCTAAGTCAAGATTTTCTGCTTTACCATTTTTTACACCCATCTCTTCTAACTCTTCAGTTGATAATACTTTACCATCTGAATTAACTACAGATTGCTCAATCTGACTGTTGAATATTTCAGTTACTTGATCACCATTGATTTTAGTAAAATCTATGTCTAACTGATTGGCTACAGCTGCAAGCGTAGCTTTCTTACTGTAGAGTGCTTCATTATAATCGTGCTTTGACTTAAGACCATTCTGTAACAATGCTAACAGCAATGCCACAATTGAAGTCATAATCAATACAAATCTGAGTGTTTGTGATGTACTATGCATGTGTTATATTCTTTTCGTTCACGTTATCAGCATCTCTCATAATCATTGCTGAAGAGTTAGATGCTTTTGCTGATCGTCGCTTCATATTAGCGTCGAGAACGTAGTAGTCAATTAATGGTGCAAATGTATTTAAGAATAATATGGCGAGCATCCATCCTTCTGGATATGCTGGATTAAATACTCTGATTAGTAAACCTATAGCACCTATCATAAAACCATATATCCACTTACCAGTGTTAGTAGATGTTGCAGTCACTGGATCGGTTGCCATATAAGCCATTGCAAAGAAAAAACTTCCTATGTAGAAGTGATAGAACCAAGGCACTTCCATAAAAGGTGTGGCACCCCATGCATTAAAAGCTAATCCCATAGCACTACATCCTAAGAACATGCTGAACATGATTCTCCAGCTGGCCACTCTTGTAATCAACAATATAGCAGCACCTATTAAAACTAATGGCTTACTTGACTCTCCTATGGAGCCCGGTATTGTGCCCCACCACATCTGCGATACAGTAAACTGTTCTGTCACTGCTGACCATCCACCTTTAGATGCTAATGCTAATGGCGTTGCGCCACTAAATGCATCATGGATAACAGCACCTGTATCAAAGGTGGCCATCTTGCCCCATTCAAATAATGAATTAAACATACCGTGAGCCCATCCATAATCTACGGCCATACCTGGCGCCACTTTCTCAAATCCTGACACCCATACCTCATCGCCTGAGATTGAAGTCGGATATGCAAAGAATACAAACACTCTCGCAAGTAGTGCTATGTTCCATATATTCATTCCTGTACCTCCAAATGCTTCCTTACCTAAGATTACCGCAAACGCTACCGCTACACAAAGAATCCAAATCGGAATATCTGGTGGCATAATCAATGGTATCAATGCGCCTGAAACAAGAAATCCTTCTTCTATCGGATGTCCTTTCTTAGCAGCAAACCAAAATTCTATACCAAGACCAACAACGTGAGTAGCGATGAATATAGGTAGTAACTTAATCAAGCCGTGTACTAACTTCAAGTGAAAACCTTCTAAAAATCCTGGATACATACCGATAGCATCAAAATGCTGATGCCCAATATTATAAGTACCAAAGACGTAGCAAAGCTGCATCGCAAGAACGACGAATACCATTGTTCTTTTTAAATCCATACCATCTCTGATATGCACACCTCCTTTAGTAACTGTCTTCGGCGCATAGGCGAATGTGAAGAAGCCATCGTAAAGTGTATGGAGGAAAGGACTTTTCTTTTTGTCCGGTTCTATTTTTTGTAAAAAGCTTAAAAGACCCATTTATAATATTGATTCTTTATTTCTAATTTAATTTCTATGCTTGTTCTCTCATCATGTCAAGACCATCTCGTAATATCTCTTGGAGAGGCTGCTTAGATGTACATGTAAATTCGCATAAAGCGACATCTTCTTCTGATAATTCATTGATACCTAATCCTTCCATTCTCTCTATGTCTCCAGTAAGGATTGCCTTCATTAAATGTTGTGGATATATATCCATAGGTAAGACATCCTCATACTGACCTGTTACAACAAAAGCTCTCTCCTCACCGTGTGTATTAGTATCTACTTCAAATTCATGATTCTTAAGAATGAAGTTAGGGAAAGTACCAGATGCACTCGGTCTCGGCTTAATAGGTAACAACCATCCAAATAATTCGTAATTATCACCTTCTTTTACAACACTAACTAAGTTGTGCTTATCATTAAGAAAGTCTTCTTTATCTACTTGTTCTCCTGTAAGTACATTACCAGATATGTATCTTAATGTCTCGCCTTCTGGTACACAGTCTTTAGTAAGCTCTGTGATACTGGCTCCCTTATAAGTTCTGTAGTGTTGCGGATCTACAACATCTGATCCTGCTATTGCTACTACTTTTGACGCATCATAAGTTCCTGATAAGAATAACTGTCCTATAGCAGCTACATCTTCTGGCTTGAGCGTCCATACAGAATTACCTCCTTTAATAGGTCTTGTGTGGTGTATCTGTACGCCTACATTACCTGCTGGATGCTTTCCGTTAAACCAGTGCTTCTCTACTCCAGTTGCATTAGTATAAGCAGGATTAGGCTCAGTCGTTCCTCTCCCGTCCAATCCGAGAATGACTTTACCATCAGTAAGCTTACTCAATACTGTAAGACCATGCTGGAATGCTTCTTCTTTGCCTTCTATAATAAGGTTCATATCAGCACTAAGCGGTGCTGTATCGAAAGTGGATATAAATATATTTTCTGGAATGACTTCTGTCTCTGCGATTATATCAAATGGTCTCTGGTTAATCAAAGTCCATCCACCTGATGCTTGCATGTATTCTACGATCTCTTCTCGAGAGGCGTTATTGATAGATGGTGGCGTATGCTGCATATATCTTTGTGTCTTATCTCCTAAGATGATGACATGGCTTATCGCTCTTTTTGCACCTCTTCTGATCTCTACAACTTCTCCACTGACTGGAGAAACAAATTTTACATTGGGATTCTTCTTATCGAAAAATAAAACCTGACCTGCTAATACTTCATCACCCTCAGCGACTTCCATCTTAGGTATAGGTGATAATCCTCTATACAACTGAGGTCTTACGGCATACCTTGCCACATTAGCATCACTTACAACACTGGCAGCACCTCCTGCTATATTTATATTCATACCTTTCTTTAATCTATGCAGCTTGTTCTTATCGACATAAGATGGCAATGAGGGAGAAAATAAATCTTTGAAAGACGGAATGAGACTTAAGTTGGTTTTTTGAGTATCAATACCTTCCTTCTGAGCCTCTATCTGGATTAAGTTATCTGAAATAGAAAATACTGATATTAATATCAATATTATTCCGATAACCACTAGTGCTGTTAATAGCATCGCTGTATTATAAGTTTGTAGTTAGATCAAGCGAATTAGGAAGAATTAGCATGTATAGTAAGTCCCCTAAAACAGCGCAAATATATAACTCTTTTGAGCATTATAAGGATGTAATTAAAATAGCCATGACAGGGATTTATTTATTTAGATTTAATCTTAATAAGATGCCTTCTATTGCCATTTTTTCTTTCTAAATCTATTGACGATTATAAGAAAATTTAATAGAAAATTATCTTCTGTAATACTTGTCCATAAACTCACCGTGTATGGAAATAGTAGAAAGACCTTATATGCTAAGTGATATCACCACTGCTTTTAATCAAAAAATAGTATTATTTTATAATAAAACCAAATTATCTTTATTTTTACCCTTACTTTGTGACAATTATTTCTGTTATTTACCCTTATTTTGTGACAACAAATATTGATATTTACCCTTATTATGTGACAATATTAATGTAGAATTACCCTTACTTTATGTTTTTACTGAGCATAACTACCCTTATTTCGTATATATAAATTGGAATTTATGGCTTACAAGAGGCAGGCAATGCAGGTATTGGACAAATGGAAAATCAAAGATCACCGCAAGCCATTGATCCTTAGAGGCGCTAGACAAGTAGGAAAAACCACCTTAATCCAAGCATTTTCAAAAAAATATGAGCATAGGATTCTCCTTAACCTGGAGAGATCAGCAGATCTTGGATTTTTTGAGCGATACGATAGTGTACGAGATATCATAGATGCTCTTATGCTATCTCATAATATCCCATCGGATAGTATGGGGTCTACAATATTATTTATCGACGAGATCCAAGAATCACCCAAGGCGATAAGTCTATTACGCTATTTTTACGAAGATCTTCCTGAATTGCACGTCGTAGCTGCTGGGTCATTATTAGAATTTGCTTTGAGGGAGGTGAAGAAATTTCCTGTAGGTAGAATCGAATATCTCTATCTCCATCCATTTAATTTTTCAGAATTTCTATATGCTTCAGGCTATGATAGAGCCTTGGAAGAACTTGGACAAGTACCGATGACTCACTATAGTCACGAAATTCTGTTGGACTTATTTAATACTTACACAATTATAGGAGGGATGCCTGAGGTAATAGTCACATACCTTAAAAACAAAAGTGTAGCTGACCTTCCATCCGTTTATGAAAGTATATGGACAACGTATAAGAATGATATAGAAAATTATGCTCGCAATAATAAGGAAAGAAAGGTCATTAAGCATATCATCTCCGTAGCCCATCTATATGTGGATAAGAGGATCAAGTTTCAGAAATTTGGTAATTCTAATTATGGTTCTCGCGAGATCGCCGAAGCATTCCGAGATCTCAATGACGCTAAGGTTATACAGTTAATCTATCCCAGTACAGATGTGCTGTCCCCTATCATACCTGATATGAAAAAAGCTCCAAGGCTACAATTCCTCGATACGGGCTTAGTCAATTATGACTTAAAGATACAGGGCGATATGCTTGCATACAAAGATCTAAGTACCGCCTACAAAGGCAAAATAATCCCACACATAATTACACAAGAGTTAATATCTCTTAATTCTATAAGCTACCACAAGCCACACTTCTGGGTAAGAGAAAAAAATCAATCCTCAGCAGAAGTAGACATCATTATTAATTATAAAAACAAGATCGTACCGATAGAAGTAAAGTCAGGCAGCTATGGCAAATTAAGATCTCTACATCAGTTCATAGAGAGGACTAATCATCCATATGCTATACGATTCTATGGAGGACCATTCAGTATAGAAGAACATGTGACACCTATCAAGAAAAAGCCATTCTTTCTTATGAATATGCCTTACTACTTAGGAACCAAGATCAATGAATACATAGATTACTTCTTGTCTATGTACTAAAAGATTCTAACAAGACTAACTTTGTCTTAATTAATAACAAAAAAAAGCCGTGCAATCTGACGACTGCACGGCTATTATTATACAAGTTAACACTAACGTATTTGTATCATTTTTTTACTTGCTGTGCCATATGCTGACTCAAGCGTGTAGTACATTACACTTGTAGATTGTAACTGCTCACTGTTAAGTGAGATAGAGTTAATCCCTTTAGTGTAGGTATTTGTCTGTCTTAGTATCTCTCTTCCATTAAGATCGAATACTGAGAAAGTTACATCACTCTCACCCGGAAGTGAGAACTGAATTTCTGTATTATTAGAGAATGGATTCGGTACATTTTGGTATACAACGAAATCTGTATTCTCTATTCCTCTGACATTTAAGTCGATATTTAATATCTCAAGATCAGATGTATAAGCTTCAGCTTTTGTCATACCTGAGTTGATAAATAAGTTCTTAGCTAAGTTTGTATTTTGATTTACATCGAATACTAACTCGAATAGTACTTCATCAGAATCTAAGCTTACACCATCTACGGCATTCCAACTGATCGCTATGCTACCGTTGTCAGCATTATAGTATGCTACGTTATCATCTGTAATATTAAGTCCTGCAGCTTCTACGGTAACTAATGTCATAGCAGACGCATCATAATTTAATGTATGCTGGAATCCAGCGATATCAGTCATATTATCAGCATATACTGGTACAGTTACTTGCTCACCATCTACTAAGTTCTGATTTACTACTGCAAGTGATAGAGTTCTGTCAGATCTCTTATCTAATTCTGAATCATCGTTGAAGCTATTAACAACTGCACTTCCATTCACATCACCTATCTTAACTCCTACAAAATCTTGATCGCTCATAGGACCTTGTAGGTTATAGATATCTATAGATTCTGTGTAAGGGAAAGGTCTTAATTCATCTACAAATCGTTGTCCTTCGTTAGGGAATCTCCATGGTGTCTGACCATTAGGAAGATCATTAATAGAACCTAAGATTAACTTTCTCAATGTAATCAAATCAATCGCTGTTATCAACTCATCATTATTAACATCTGCTGCGATCACCTTGTAAGGAGAGGTAAATGTATTAGCTCCTAATATGTGTCTCTGTATGATAAGTATATCTAATGTACTTACACCATTTAACACGTGATCATCTTTCTGACCTGATACGAAGTAGTTGTTAGCCATCGGTAATGCATTGAAAGCATAGTTACCATCCTCAAGCGTCATCATCTGATTATTGAAATCATTGTCAGGAGCCTGTAGGCTTACCATAACATTCTCTATATTCTCATGTAATTCAGTATGTACATTACCAGCTACTCTAGAACCTGAACCATTCTCACATACATCACTGTTGTTATCTTGTAATAATAATTGTACGATACAGAAATCAGAGTTACCTGCACTATCTCTGAAGTGTACTTCTAATGCTATCGTCTGAGATACGCCATTAGGAATATCGTCACAATCAAAAGAAAGACTCGTAGACTCTACTCCATTTCTTACGAAATATACTTCAACGTTATCATCACATGTATCCTCTCCTCCAAGATCATAAATATCAGCCAATACCGAAACTGCTCCTGCATCAGACATCGTCGCAGTTACTATAGTACCTAAGCAGTAAGGTGTCGGTGCCTTAGCATCTAATACCGTAACAGTTACATTAACTGCATCACTTACATTACCACAGTGATCTTCTGCTACAAATGATACTGTATTTACTCCTATTGGATATACTCCACTTGCATCAAGTCCCGTACCATTAGCAGATGTTCCATCAGCATATGCTATAGTATAAGTTACTGTATTCTCTTGTGTAGAAAACATATCCGTACAAGGATCAGACACTGTAGCTATTAATTCTACATTAGCAGAACATACTCCTACTGAATCTGAAACAGTAATATTACTTACAGATACGATAGGCGCAGCTGTATCAAATATCTTAATCTCTTGTGTATGAGATCTTGTTGCATCTGCTAAAGTATTGCCAGGCGCATTAGCTATACACCAGTCTACCACTGTCCATGTTCTTAATATCTTAAGACATGCGTTATCTACATTGTAGAATACTAAGTCATTATAACCTATCGCTAAGTCATTACATGCACCTGTATTCACAAGAATATTATCTGCATTATTTTGACTGCTTAGTCCTTCAGGATTAAGACCAGAAAGTCCTGTACAATTAGTCAAAGTTAAATCCTCTGGCCATCTAGTTACTGTGAAGTCAGATGGATTATTCAATGAATTATTAACGAAGTTAAATGTCTGATTAAATGGTGATCCTGGTACAGGCATTCCACAATTATCAGTTACTTCATACTTAACAACTACACTTCCTACACCACAAGAACCAACTTCAAGACTTGTAGGAGAGTCATCAGTTACTGATACTGTATTAGAATTATTATCCCAACCACAGTTATCTTCAAATTCAAATCTTGCTGCTTCGGCTGCTATTAACGCTGTCAAGTCTACAGATACATCCTCACAATCAAATGTTACTGTAGCTGGAGGTGAAGATATCATTCTGATAGGAATATTATCTTGTAATCTTACTTCAGCAGAACATGTATTGGTGTTTCCACTACCGTCTGTTACTAATAGCTCTACCATGATAGGACCGTTAGTACAATCAGAACAACATAATTGTAACTGATCAGCAAATGTTCCTACTCCTAATCTTCTGACCGCTAAAGCATCTACACTACAGTTATCATAACTTCTATTATCTACAGACTCTGCAGGTAAGAATCCACATCCATCATCTCCTAATGCCACTACTGTAAATTCTACACATACTGGATTAGGTCTTATGTTATCTCTCATGAATACTTCGCTGAAACATAATCCCTCATTACCACACTCATCTTCCATTTCTATTCTTATCCATGTAAACTGATCTCCTGGAAGACCTGTAATGCTCACTGGGAATCCTGAAGCATCATATACAACATTGTCATCAATGTATGTTGCGAATGGATCTGGAGATAGTGGATTAGCAGGATCAGCTAATCTGTAAGATAATGTAAATGTTATATCATCATTACAAGGATTATCTATCGTCAAAGGCGGTACAAAATTCCATGTACCACTACATGTACCTGAATCAGTATTAGCTAAGTAAGGCATGTTCTCTACTTCTGACAAATCTAAACCTAAAGTATTCTCAAAGAAATCTGCATCTGCTGGTGCTAAATCATCAGGAGAACAAGTCGCTACGATAGGTTCCTTATCTTCAATCTTAATCGTTTGGTCATACTCTACAATATCACCTGTACACCAGTCTAAAACTGAATAAGTAATAACTTCTTTCTTCGCTACTGGACCACATATTGAGAACGTAAGCGTATCAGCTGACATCTGGAAGTTTCCACAATCTCCTAATGCTCTACCGAATGGTAACATAGGTAATCCTGTATCTAAACCTGCAGTTGCACAAGTCAAAGTTTCCTGATCTAAACCATCAAAACTCTTCGGCCAGATAATATCACCTGCTGTAAATTTCTTGACATTTATTGTCTGTACACAGTCTTCTGATCTTCCAGAATTCTGGTTCGTTACTGTCCACGTTCTTTCTACAACAGTCCATAGACCATTATCACAATTCTGTCCTATCTCATCATCTTCGAATGTAATGACAGGTGCACTATCACAACCTACAGAGTTTATTAATTCTGTAGAAGTTAAGAATGTACCTTCATTAGTTGTTACTTGTAAGTCAGCCTCTACAATTGTAATTGGTTCAGTTGTACTTGCATTGTTTATAACAAGATTCCATGTTGTAGCTCCTGTTGTAGTTGCCGCGTTTTCGCTATAGAATCCACTGAATGGATTCTTAGGCTTAAAACTACCTATAAATGCATTTAATGTCTCTCTACATTGTACTGGAGATGCAAACATATCATAGTCTAATACACCTGCGTCAGAAAGACATACATTGATATTAGATCCGTCACAAGATTCCATAAACTCATCTAAATCTAATAATATAACTGGTCCCGTTCCGTTAGGTGATTGGAGTGTAACTTCTAAGTCACCAACGTTAGAAAGTTGAGCTTCAAAGTTCAATACTATATTAGTTATAGAACCTGATATATCAGACAAGTTAAATGGTATAGTTAAACTACCTGATCCTGTAAAAGGAACAGTCATATCAGTTGCAAAGCCTCTATCAAAGCCTCTAATAGTAGACCCAGGATTTGCATCATCTAATTCCGTACAGAATATGGAAACATCATCACAATCAAGATCTGGAAGAGACTTATCTTCTGCAAGTACTTGACCCCAACAACTTAATCCTGATTGTCCAGTGACTGTTACATTATAAGTACCTATCTGGCTGATAGTTATCTGAGAAGTACCACTCACATTCACATCAGAATCAGAAACCAATTCTGCTTCTATCTGAAATGCATCAAAGCAGTAATCACCTTGTAGTATCATAGCAGGAGTTAGTATAGCCTCACATTCATCTGTCATTGTTACATTAACGAGATCATTACAAGCTAGATTATTGATACTCTCTAATACTTGAACATCAATTAAACATTGTTGTACAATATTATTAGAATTAGATACATCCTTTATATCAATACGTAAAGTATGAAATCCAAAAGGAAGTCCAGAGTAATTTGCTCCTGAAAATGTAATTGTCTGAGGAGATGATGAAACAGGTACAACAATAGGTGTAACTGGACCGCCATCAGCCTCTCTGGTAGTTCCATCTTCATTAATAAAAGTAATGCAAGCCTGATAGTTTGAACTACAATTTACAGACTCTACAGTAAAGCTTGTAAAAACTAAATCTCTATCACAAGTTGGATTTGTGCCTGTTAAATCAGGTGTAATTACTAAAGGTTCAGGACAATCGACCTCAATAGTCTCCTCTACATTAATAGTAATCATATCCGTAGCAGAAGCTCCATTAGGAAAACTTACTGTCACCATATAATCACCATCATAAGCTACATCGTCTATAGTAAGACTTGGTTGTGCTTGGGTAGATGAAAATCCATTGGGACCAGCCCAATTCCAAGTAAGTAAACTGGAAGATACAGAAGTCCCACCAGCATCTTTGGCATCAGCAATAAACGTTACCATCTCTTGCTGCTCTGCGCAAAGGTCTCTGTCACCTGCAGCGGGATCTGTAATCATAACCGATTCAGTCTGCCCGCTAAGGTTGAGACATGCGACAAATACAAACACAAAAAGCGTAAGCGCTTTTGTATTTAAATTTGAACATGTTAAAATTAAATTCTTCATGGTTAAAAATTTTTGTGTTGTACGTTAGTTTAAAATGTATTCTAATGAAAAAATGAATATTAAAAAATTTGTATTATAATTTTTTGAATGTTTAAAAGCTTGACTATCTGTTGTTTACACTTTTAAACAATATTATATTCAAACTTTTCATAATACATAAGGTATATATTCAAACATTATACCAAATTGTAATATGTAAGGCGAGAATGGAATAAAAAGGATTTATAATGGAGCTATATGGAGAGATAGATACAGGTAGAATCTCTGTTCTATTGAAAAATGAGGCTGTGTACAAGTAGCATTCTACTGTATATATGCTTAAGGGGCTTATTTTCTCAGCATACATACTTAATACTATAGATGATCTCAGTGATTATGTATATTAGAATAGAGGCTTATACTTACCGAAGGCACCAACATTATGCGTAGAGAGCTGTAAAGAGTCCATTTGAATAGCATATACTGTACAATAGGGAGGAACTTTGCATTTAAGCCGTTAAAATGAAGCTTATAGAGCGGTATAGTCTTAGAATGAAACAAAACACGCCATATATACTGATGATAACCCATATGGTAAAAGGCATCTACATAATCATATAGTATACATGGGGCTGAAAATCATATGAATGTTGCATTAGTGTATTAATACCATTTAAATGGTATTAATCCATGAGATCATAAATATGAGAATCGATATTTTCTGTAAAAAAATACGATTGTATTGATTAATTTTATAATATGATAGATCCTGAGTCATTAACCAAAAGATATTATAAGATAGGGGAAGTTGCTAAGATGTTTGGTGTAGCGACTTCACTTATAAGATATTGGGAAGGAGAGTTCAGCGAACTGCGACCACAGAAGAATAACAAAGGCGTCAGAAGATTTTTGAAAGAAGATGTTCTTGTAGTCAATAAAATATATGACCTTGTTAAGATCCAAGGATATAAATTAGATGGTGCAAAGCTTGCGCTGGCTGACAAGAATTATTCTATCTCCCCTAAGTCTCAATATATCAGAGATCTGAATCAACTCAAAACTATTAAAAAGGAGTTGCAGCTGATAAAGAATGATCTCATAGATATCAAATCAAAAATATAGTGCCTTAGGAGTTATAGAGGGCCCCAATTTCAATTTACTAATGTTGGATTTTCGAAATGTCTTGAATTGTTTAAATTTTTATCGTAATATTGCGATATGGGTTCAAGTAAGACAGAATTATTTTCAGATTTTCAGAACAGGTTGGCCAATATGGCTAAGGCGTTAGGTCATCCTGCTCGTATCGCGATATTAGAGACACTCATAAAGAAAGGCTCTTGTATATGTGGTGACGTTGTCGAAGAATTACCATTAGCGCAGTCTACAGTATCCCAGCATCTAAAAGCTATGAAGGAGGCAGGTATTATTAAAGGAGACATCGAAAACAATTTTCAATGCTACTGTGTAGATGAAAAGAACTGTATGGAACTCATGACCACAATCAGTACGCTATTCATGAAGATGAAGAATTGTTGCTGATATTTTTTTGGCTATAGCCATCGTAATATTACGATATAATTATATTTCTTAACTTTTTTAAAAATAATAATATGAAAGTATTAATGGCATTATTTGGAATTACTTCCACTGTTGCGCTTGCATGTTGCGATCTGCCTTGTTGTGATCTGCCGTGCTGTTAGGGTAGACTTAGATCTTATTTTATGCATTAGATTATCTAATGCATAACTCTATCAAATTAATAGGAGGGCAATTGATCATTGCCCTTCTTTTAAAAGATATCATATATTATATCCTTAGCTCAGCTCCTGAATACCTGTAAAATAAAAAAGCCCCCAATGACTAATCACTGGAGGCTTTATATTTTCTACAATTTCTAAGATTATCTCTTAGTATTAGTTGTTTCTATTATTCTCTTAGTTGTGCTTGCACATACTTGAACTCTTCTGTTCATTTCTCTACCTTCTTTAGTTGCATTATCTGCAATAGGGTTAGTAGCGCCATAGCCTTCATAAGTAATTCTTTCTGCAGCTATTCCAGCTCTAATTAAGCCTTCATATACTTTCTTAGCTCTTTTCTTAGACAAAGCCTGATTAGCACTTGGTGCTCCTTGGCTATCAGAATAACCTGATACATTAAAGAATGCTTCTGGGTAAGTCTTAGACCATTCAGCGATGCCATCTACGATACCTTGGTATGCATCGTCACCTACCGTTCCAGACTTAAACTGGATAGAAGGTGCACAGTATCTGTTAATGAGCTCAGTTCTTGTAGGCTTTCTCACCTTAGGACAACCATCCATTTCAGGAACACCTGCTTCATCAGGACACTTATCATCCTTATCAGCTATACCATCATTATCTCTATCTGGACAACCTTTAACTGTACCTGCAACATCTTTACAATCATCATTTCTATCTTGTACTCCGTCACCATCTGCATCAGGACAACCTCTTAATGTACCTGCTTCTGTAGGGCACTCATCGTCGTCATCATTAAATCCATCACCATCTGTATCTGGAATAGGACAACCGTCGTACTTACTTACTCCTGACTCTTCTGGACATTTATCTTTATTATCAGCGATACCATCACCATCCGTATCAGGACAACCCATGTATCTCTCTTCTCCAGGTACATCAGGACATGCATCACTCTTATCAATAACGCCGTCACCATCTGTATCAGGACAACCTCTGAACTTTACAAGACCAGCTACTTCAGGACAATCATCTTCTTTATCTATAACTGTGTCACCATCTGTATCAGGACAACCCATGTATTCTTTAAGACCTGGTGTATCAGGACAAGCATCTTTATCATCAGCTACACCATCCTTATCTCTATCCTTCTTGCCGAAAAAGAAACCTAATCCAAGCTCATGTAGCAAGTAATTGTCATTACCGCTATCTGCGACTGGATTAGTAGGAGATCCTTCATATGCACCATCGTATTTACCTCCAAAATTTAATCCGTATTGTGAGTGATAGAATAATCCAAACTTATCACTTACTTGGTATTTTAAACCTAAACCTAGAGGAACGTGAAGATTAGATTCTTCTTGACCTCTATCAGCGAATCCACCAATTCCGTTCTCAGGACTATAACTTATATAACCTAACGCTCCAGATAAAAATGGCGTAAATTTCTTTCCTTTTAGAATCTTATAATGTGCTCCTAGATTGACTTGGAAAACATTCGAAAGAAATTGATCTAAATTAGTATTGCCAGGTTCCATAGACAAGTCAATTCCATGACGTCCTGTAGAACCTGCTAACACAAGATCAAAAGAAGGATTTAGGTATCTCGCAACTCTCGCTCCGATATGACCTTGAAATGGCTTACCAAATATCATGTTGCTTCCGATGTCACCATTGTATTCCATCTTACCACCACTTAACATGAGGCCCCACTTACTATTTTCAGTTTGTGCATTTGAAGAAATGCAAAGTCCTATGATTGCGAAAAAACATATGAGTATTCGTCTATTCATTGTAAAGTTTTTTTTGATTTTGCGTAAAAGTATCATTTTACCTGTATAATATGTAATGTAGCTTTCCTAATATAGTTAAATCTTTCATTTTCATATTAAATATAATATATATGTCCCTACCTGGAAGCATAATAAGTACTATTATGCGACAATAATTAGTAATATGAGTAATAATGACATTGTAGGATTAGTATTCTTGATATTGGGACTATTATTCATGGTTTCTCTTTTCATGTCCCTATTTAAAGTGATAGGAATGAAGAAAAGTCCAAATAATTTTAATGGACTCACCGTACTCAAGATATTTCTTATCCCCATACTATCGTTTATAGCATTGATGTATTTCGTACTCATTATGCTTCCAGATCTGCAGTAATTGATGACACAGAATGAAAGATATATTTAGATAGAATTAGTATTGAGTGTTACTCCTTTTTTTCTGTAGGTCTGGCTTATAATACTCTGCTAATTCTTTGGTGGCTTTAGCTAAGAGAATAGTATCTAATCCCACGCCTATCATCTGAGCCCCTTTAGCAGAATAATCCTTTATAAGTTCTTTGGAAGACGTTAATACGCCTGGTATTTTTCCTGCTGCGATAATTTTACTCAGACATATATCTACAGCACTAACTACATCTGGATGGCTTGGCTTTCCTAAGTAGCCCATAGAAGCTGCAAGATCAGCTGGCCCTAAGAATATTACATCTACACCATCGACTTTAAGAATTTCGTCTAAAGCCTCCACACCCGATACGGACTCTATCTGTGCAATGATGCACATCTCATTATTAGCGATATTGAAATAGTCATTGACTCTATTCCACTGGGCAGCTCTTGCTAGTGCTGTACCCACACCTCTCCTTCCATGAGGAGGATAATTAACCGCTTCTACTATATACTGTGCTTGTTCTGCAGATTCTATCATCGGCACTATAAATGATTGAACACCTGCATCCATAAGTGTCTTCATATATACGTGGTCTGCAGACGGTATTCTTAAGATCGGAGTCGTATCATATCTTGACATAGCTTGCAACTGCACCACTATCTGATTGATATCAAATGGACCATGCTCTGCATCGACAAGTACCCAATCAAATCCAGCACCTGCCAATATCTCAGCTGCGTAAGAATGTGGAATACCATTCCATATTCCGTACTGTTTTTTACCAGATTTAATAGCAGCTTTAAATTTGTTCTTTATGGACATGCTTATTGAATTATTTAAAGTGTATAGAAACTGATCCCATCTTGTTGTAATCTACTGTAAATGTGTCCCCAGCTCTGACATCTACTGGCCTTGTAAAACTGCCTGCAAGTATTATCTGACCCGGCTCTAATGCTATTCCATGAGTAGCATATTTCTTAGCTAACCATGCAATGCCCTTGGCAGGATGATTAAGAACTGCTCCAGAGACACCGCTTTCTTCTATAACACCATTACGAGACATCATCGCTGCTACCCATCTCAGGTCTAATGCGTCAGGCTTCATAGGTAATCCACCTAAGATAATACCCGCATTAGCAGCATTATCTGATATCGTATCTCTAACGGTACGCTTATACCCTGTATTAGGATTTAACCTGAAGGATCGTGCAGCTATCAGCTCTAATGCCGGCACAACATAATCTGTAGCATTAAGAACATTCATTATCGTAACATTCTCACCTTCAAGTCTATCTTTTAGTATAAATGCTAACTCGACTTCAATCTTAGGATCGAGGAATCTTGCAGCCTCTATCTCTGTGCCTTCTTCAAAAACCATATCATCCAGCAATGCCCCAAAGTCTGGTTCATCTATACTCATAACTTTCTGCATCGTCTTAGAAGTCAATCCTATCTTGTGACCTACGACCTTACGACCCTCTGATTTTTTGATATCCATCCAAGCTGATTGTATCTTGTATGCATCAGCTATATCCATATCTGGATGTGCAATTGTTGTAGCTTCGATCTGCTTTCTGCTCTTCTCAGCTTGATGCAATCTCTGCGCCTCTTTGATAATCTGATCTGGTTGTATCATTTTACATTATTTATAGGATATGAATGTAGATGCAATGTAAATTTAAATAAAGCTTGCTCTATATTGTTTAGGTGAGAGTTTAAATTGTGTTTTAAAATGTTTAGAAAAATAGCTTGGGTCAGAATAGCCTAATTTTATGCTTATTTCCTTGAAGTTCATCCCACTGTATTGCAGCATACGTTTAGCTTCATCCATAGATCTATTGACCAGATGTCGCTTTGGCGTTTGGCCCGTATATTTTTTAGTTAATCTTCTTAGTTTCCTCAGGTCTACATTCAATTTAGTAACATAAAATTCTAAATCGTGCTCGTCAGAATAATTATCATTAACTAAAATTAGAAAGGACATTAGCAGTCTTTTATCACTGTCATTTTCTGGGGAGCTAATCTTGATTTGACTTTGTACGTCACCTATTAACTTAATCATAAGTGATAGGAAAATATACCGAAGTGTTTCGCTTATATCTGCGAATCTGCTGGAATTAAGATATTCATATTCTATAGAATGTAATATTCTTTCATACTGTGAGATATCTTTATCAGCTATCTCAATAGAGTTGATATTCCATAGATTACTGAAAAGCATGGAGATATTAGAACTTATTCCACTACCAGGTACCGTTGGTAGTATCTCGTTACTGAATCTTATTAAATAACCTTCAAGGTTACGACCGACTAAAAAATCATGCACCTGTCCCTGAGCAATAAGGTAAAAATGATTTTCTCTGAGCTCTATAGTTTCATTATCAATTTTTTGTCTGCCTTGTCCTTTTATAACATAGATTATTTCCTGCCATTCATGACGATGTGGCTTCTCTTCCGTCTGCAACCTATCGATGTAGGACTTAAGTGGTCTTATAAGGAAATAAGGCTCACGTGGATTGTAAACTTTAGAAGCCACCAATTAGATTATAGTCTTTTTGTACATTATTAATAGCACATAAGTACAACTAATAAAGGAAAAGTCCTACTATATTTGACTATCGTGATCTATAGTCCTTAGGAAGGGTGTAATTAATCACTATAAAATATAAAGAGGACTTAATCTAAAAGCCCTATTAAAATAAATAATAAAGCCACTAAATAAGATGCTAGCTAAAAACGAGAAAATACTTAAAAAGGAACTGAAGAAACTTAAGCGATCAGGTATTAAAAATTTTATAAATGGAAAGGAAGTCGCATCGTCTTCTAAGAAAACTTTTCAAACGCATTCTCCGATGGATGGTGAGTTGATCGCAAATGTTGCTTCTGGTAATGCAAAAGATATCGATACCGCTGCCAAAGCAGCTACTAAAGCATTCAAAGAATGGAGGAATGTAGATCATAGAGAAAGAAAAAATATCCTATACAAGATAGCTGCTAACATCGAAAAGTACTCAGAAGAAATTGCTGCCTTAGAATCCTACGATACAGGTCAGCCCATTCGATTTACTAAGAAAGCAGCTATACGTGGTGCTGCTAACTTCAGATACTTCGCTGATAAGACTATAGATGCACCTAACGGACTGTCTACACCCGACACTCATCATGTCAACTTCTCGATCAAGCAACCGATAGGGCCTGTAGGTATTATCACGCCGTGGAATGCTCCATTTATGTTAAGTACATGGAAGATAGCTCCAGCGCTTGCAGCTGGTTGCACCGTCGTACACAAGCCAGCAGAATTTAGTCCAGTGACTGCAGATATTCTGTGTAAAGCTGCTACAGAAGCTGGCCTACCGCCAGGAGTATGGAATACTGTACACGGCATGGGAGAGACAGCAGGAAAGTCTCTTACAGAACATGATTCTATTAAAGCTATCTCATTTGTAGGAGAGACTACAACTGGATCTCATATTATGCGACAAGGTGCTGACACATTAAAGAGGGTTCATTTTGAATTGGGTGGAAAAAATCCTGTTATCGTATTCGATGATGCCAATTTAGATAGAGCACTTGATGCAGTAATCTTCATGAAATATAGTCTTAACGGTGAGAGATGTACGTCATCATCAAGATTAATATTACACGAAAGTGTCTATGATAAATTCGTCAAAAAATTAACTGCAAGAGTAAAGAAAATAAAAGTCGGTAATCCATTAGACCCTAAAACCGAAGTCGGTCCACTCATCCACCCATCACATCAAGAAAAGGTTCTAAGCTATGCTAAACTTGCAGCACAGGAAGGTGCAAAAATCTTGGCTGGTGGAACTGCTCCTAAAGGCAAATTATCGAAAGGATGCTACGTCAATCCTACCTTAGTAGAAGGCGTCACAACTAAAATGAGAATCGGCAACGAAGAGGTTTTTGGACCATTCTTATCAGTCATGAAATTTAAAACTGAAGCACAAGCTATCAAAATAGCAAACTCTGTCAGATATGGACTTACAGCTTATATATGGACAAAAGATACAGGTCGAGCTCACCGGATGGCAAGAGACGTAGAAGCTGGTATGGTATGGGTTAACTCTCAGAACGTAAGGCATCTACCTGCACCATTTGGAGGAGTCAAGTACAGTGGTATTGGTAGAGATGGCGGAGAATATAGTTTTGATTTCTATATGGAAACTAAGAATATCTGTGTGGCATATGATACGCATGGTATACCAGTTTTGGGGAAACTGTAACTTATAAAGTAACAATCTCAATATCAATCTCAATATAAATCTCAATATCAATCAAAATATCAAATTCAATAGCAGTTGGAGTCTTAGAAAACTAATAATTATATAACTATTTACACATTATAATAACAATCAATAAATCAACAAAATGTCATATTTAAAATCTCTTTCAATTTAAATGGAAGTCGCTGAGCCTATAAAAATTTATAACTTTGAAAACCGTTTAGTACGGTTTGCAGGTGAGACTATTTTATACCTTAAGAATCTTAAAAAGGATTACGAATTAGACTATTACGCTAAGCAAATTATACGGTCAAGTGGTAGTGCAGCATTAAATTATGGAGAAGCTCAAGGGACGGTCACGGTAAAAGATTTCATTAATAAAATGAGCTTGGTGGTAAAAGAATTAAAGGAATCAAGAACGACATTAAAAATTTTAAATTATGTTTATTCTAATGATGACGTCAAGAGAGCATGGCTATTATCTGAATGCGAAGAATTAATAGCTATATCATCAAAAATGATTCTGAATAAAAAGCCAACTTGACATTGCAATGGTAATCGACATTTTGATTTAAAACTTTTAACTACATAACTCATAGAATACAGTTACGATTTGGAATAAAACACATACTCAATTGAAATTGGAATTGTAATTGGAATTGACATTTTCATAGACATTATAACTAAAAGAAAGCATGGGCTTAATAAAAAACAACTTCAAACTTCCATTTAATATAATCAGATGTAGTCATGTAGAATGTGGTGTAAAGGATCTCGATGCATCTCGCAAATTTTATGTCGATATCATGGGAATGATAGAAACTGAAAGAACAAAAGATACATTGTATCTGAGATGTCTTGAAGAAAAAAATCACCACAGCTATGTCCTAAAACAAAGTGATAAAGCTGAAGTCTTCGCATTAGGATTCAAGGTCGCTTTCGACGAAGATTTAGATGCACTGGAATTACATTTTAAAAAACTGGGACTGCCGACCTCGTGGGTAGATAAGCATGCAGAAGAACGAACGCTTGCAGTACGTACTCCATTAGGTATGCCACTAGAGTTTCATGCGAAGCAAACGAGAGTACCGACAATGATGCGAGAATTCTCTAAGTACAAAGGATTGTCGCCATTACGATTTGATCATATTAATTGCTTTACTCCTAATTGTCAGAGCACCTACGAGTTTTTCGTAAGTCAACTGGGATTCAGATTAACAGAATATACCCTTACTGACAAAGGTGATATGTGGGCAGCTTGGACACATCGTAAAGGTAACGTCCATGACATGGCAATGACTAATGGTAAAGGGCCAAGACTCCACCACACAGGTATCTGGACAGCAAGCATCAACAACATCATCCATTTACTCGATGTCATGGCATCAGAAGGTTATGTTGAGAATATAGAAAGAGGACCTGGAAGGCATGGTATTTCTAATGCTTTTTTCCTCTACATTCTTGATCCCGACGGCCATAGATTAGAACCATTTACAAGTGATTACTTAACCGTAGATCCTGATTGGGAGCCACTCGGATGGGATCTAAAAGATCCTCGTAGACAAACACTTTGGGGAGCTCCTGCACCTAAATCATGGTTTGAGCATGGCACACCATTTCAAGGCACTGAGGTAAGGGAATCTGATATAGATTCTGATCCTATCGTGGCGGGGTATGAGGACGCAGTGTAGCTACTGATTTTTAGTTACTAATTACAAGTTGGTATAATGGGTTTATATTAAATAAATAATTATTAAAAAAGACAGCCCTTTACTTAATAAAAGTTTTGACCTTGGTGTAAAGATTGTTAAGATTTGTCAAAGGATTGATCAAATAAAAAAGAGTTTGTCTTAAGTAAGCAATTATTAAGATCAGGGATTAGTCCAAGGGCTATATGATACGTGAAGCTTAAAAAGCTGAAAGTAAAGCTGACTTTATCCATAAATTAAAAATTGCAGAAAAAGAATCTTCCGAGACACTTTACTGGTTAGAACTTATGTTGAAAACAGAAATAATTTCATTAGAAGATTTTACACAAGCAAACAATTTAACTGTAGAAGTTTCAAAAATGCTATCAAGTGCTATCACTACATTAAAAAAAACTCGTAACTCATAACTCATAACTCAACAAAACATGCCACACATAACTTTAGAATGCTCAGCCAACGTAGAGATAGATTTTCAATCCTTCTTTAAAGATCTGTCTGCAGAGATTGTTGCGACAGGAGATGCTGCCAGATTAGGAATTAAATGTCGTGTCGTCAAAAGTGAAGATTACTTTATTATTGATGGCGATGAGAATTACAAGATGGTAAATTTACTCTTTCGTTTGAGAGAAGGCAGAAGCAAGGAAGTTCTGTTAACTTTTTCAAATATAGGCATGAATACTATGGAGAAGTATTTTCAGAAAGATATTGCAGAAAAGAAAATTATTCTTTCTACAGAAATAAAAGAATTAATTAAAGGAATTGATCTCACTAAAAATTCAGTAAGGTAGACAGATACGTCTAAACTAATTTTAAAAAAAAATAAATATGAAATTTTCAACATATAAAGTAAAAAGTACAGGCCACGTTTCTTATGGATCAATCAGAGAAGATGATGGTAAAATTACAATCTCAGATATAGGCAAAAGCCATGGCGGAGATCTTAGAGAATGGATTGAAGAGGATGCTGTGGATGAGCTAATATCCATAGCTAAAAAATCGGCTCATATGTATTCTGATGATGACATAGAATATATGGTACCGATACAATCTGGTGAAAAGATTGTCTGCATCGGCGTCAACTATGCCAAGCGTAATGCCGAGTATAAAGACAATTCTGAAGCACCAAAATATCCGAGTGTATTTCTAAGATATTTGGATTCTTTTACTGGACATAATCAGAATATGGTAAGACCTCCTGAGTCTGACAAATTAGATTACGAGGGTGAGATAGTTATCATTATCGGTAAAGGTGGAAGACGTATTCCTATAGAGCAAGCTCACGATCATATTGCAGGATTGACACTTATGAATGAAGGGACACTTAGAGATTGGGTTAGGCATGCTAAGTTTAATGTAACTCAAGGAAAGAATTTTGATAAGTCAGGTATCATCGGTCCGTGGATGATGACAGCTGATGAAATTTCTGATTATAAGAACCTTGCCATTCAGACTCGTGTCAATGGTGAAGTCAGACAAGATGATAATACATCTAATCTAATGTTCCCATTCGATTATATCATTTCTTACTTGAGTAAGTTTATGACTTTAAAACCTGGTGATATGATTTCTACAGGAACACCTAATGGAGCTGGAGCAAGATTTGATCCACCGATATATCTTAAGCCTGGAGATACTGTAGAGGTAGAGGCCGCAGGTGTGGGCGTACTGAAGAATGGTGTCATTGATGAAGTCCTATAGCTCATCCTAATTCTTCAATAATATCAGTCTATAAACTATAGTAGTAGAATTATAAAACTCAGCTTTCTTTAATTTTGTATTATGAAAATATTCAGAATAGAGTTTATTGTTTTTCTATTGTTACTCTTATCAACTATAATCTACAGGCTCTATAATAGTAGCAAAGCATCAGTAACTACTGAGTCTGAAAATCCACATCTCATAGTTTTAGGTATCGCTCAAGATGCAGGTTACCCTCAGATCAATTGTAAGAAATCTTGTTGCATAAATCTATGGGATAATCCAAAACTCAAAAAACTTGTATCATGCATAGGCATAAAAGATCCTGCAAGTAGAAAGGCTTGGCTTATAGATGCCACTCCAGATATTAAAGAACAACTGAATGATCTACTAAAGGACGATTATAACTTGGAGGGTATTTTCCTTACGCATGCTCATATGGGACATTATACTGGATTGATGGAACTCGGTAGAGAGGCGATGGGTGCTGACGCTATTCCAGTATACGTCATGCCGAAAATGAAATCATACTTAGAAACTAATGGTCCTTGGAGCCAATTAGTAAAACTTAAGAATATAAATCTGATACTCATCCATGATAATCAAAATGTCATACTCTCAGAGACGACATCCATTACTCCGTTCTCAGTTCCGCATAGAGATGAATTTTCTGAGACTGTAGGCTACAAGATTAGCTCAACTGATAAGTCTGCTCTATTCATTCCAGACATAGATAAGTGGGATAAATGGAATCGTGATATTAAAGAAGAAATATCAAAAGTTGACTATGCCTTACTTGATGGAACATTCTACAGAAATGGAGAAATCTGGGGTAGAGATATGAGTGAAATTCCACATCCATTTATAGAAGAAAGCACGATTTTATTTGACAAAATTAACGAGGAGGAACAACGAAAAATACACTTCATACATCTTAACCATACTAATCCTCTCTTAGATAAAAACTCAGAAGAAAGTAAAATTTTTGATAATAACGCATATCATGTAGCACATGAAGGTCAAATTATCGACCTTTGATAGATGTTATCAAAAGAAGAAAAAAGAAACTTACGTTCGGATTTATTTAGACACTTAGATGGTATTGCTGTTGCACCTACTATGTATACCCTACATACCAAAGGGGTATTAACTTATATTCTAAGTAAGGGTACCGTAAGTCTGGAAGAGATTACAAAAGAACATAAAGCCAATGAGGGCTATATGAATGTAGCACTCAGACTATTAGCCTCACAAGGATGGCTTACTCAAAATCTGGATAACTCCACCGACGAGATAAATTACAGCACTACAGAACTTTCAAAAGAAGCGTTTTCTTTAGCATCACTTTATGAGGATGTGAATAACTTACTCAAGTTTTCAGCTAATTTTCCCAAAAGGCGGTTCCATGCAGAACCCTTTGCTAAACTTGAGAAAATCATGAAAGCATATCAAAGTAATTATGACATTGCTGAAGAAAACTTCACATCAGTTTCAAATCAAATACTTAAACATATAGAAGGTCATATTATAGGACCTACAGTCGTTCAGTTAGGGATGAGTGGAATGTTCCATAATTATTTTATGGAATCATCATTTAGTGCCGATGAGTTCCACAAGGATCCTGAGAGCTTTGGTCGATTGTTAGATTTCTTAGTATGGCTGGGATGGTTTACTAAGAAGAACGATAACTACTCTTTTACTGACAAGGGTTTATTCTTCGCTAAGCGGGCTTCCGCATATGGTGTTACCGTTTCTTATATACCGACATTCAGAAATTTGGATGCACTAATATTTGGTAATGCAGGTATACTGAGAGATATATCTGATGGTGAAGATGAGAAACATGTAGATCGTGAGATGAATGTATGGGGCAGTGGAGGAGCTCATGCTGCTTATTTCAAAAAAATGGATGAGGTTATTATCGACATCTTTAACAGACCAATCGAAGAGCAACCTAAAGGCATACTTGATATGGGCTGTGGTAATGGGGCTTTTTTGATACATGCTTTTGAGACAGTTGCTACACGGACTAAGCGTGGTGAGATGCTTGAAGAACATCCACTTTTTCTTGTGGGTGCAGACTTTAACCAAGCAGCAATTAAGGTTAGCAGAGCTAACCTTATCCAAGCAGACGTCTGGGCCAAACTCATGTGGGGAGACATCGGAGATCCAGCGAGATTATCAGACGATCTCAAAGAAAATTACGATATAGAACTCGGAGAATTACTTAACGTTCGTACATTCCTCGACCACAATAGGATATGGTCTGAGCCTCATAAAGTAGACAAAGATCGAGTCAGTACTTCGACTGGCGCATTCTCCCATAGAGGAGTTAGATTATCAAATAATTATGTAGAAGAAAACTTAAAAGCACACTTCTCTAAGTGGATGCCTTATGTGAAAAAGCATGGCCTACTTCTTATAGAATTACATACTGTGGATCCAGCATTGGTAGCTCAAAATATTGGTAGAACAGCAGCTACTGCCTATGATGGTACACATGGATTCTCTGATCAATACATCGTAGAATTAGGTGTATTTAAAAAAGTTGCTGCAGAATCAGGATTAGAGGCTGTAGGGAAATATGCGACACGTTTCCCAGATTCTGACTTAGCTACAGTTAGTATTAATTTGTTACGAGGAGGTAGTTAGTTACGAGTTACTATTAACTTCAATATTATCAGTGATTTTAAACTACTATTAAAGTAGAAACAGTTCTTATCAATATTCTATATTTATAGAAATAAAACAGACTCAGTTATGAAAGCATTACAATATTCTACCCTCATAATCGGATTAATTTTACTGATATGCTCTTGTGGAGGTGATGATCCTTTATCTACGACAATAGTTGGTACGACTTGGAACTTAAGATCAATTGAAATCTCGGGATGCGATGACCCGTCAGAAAATGTGGCACGCCAATCTACAGTAAATAATTGCCTTACATTCAGTGATGAAGAATTATGTGACTATACATTAGAATTTTTAGCTGCTGGAAATGGAACAATCCAAGTAACTACAGATAATGTAAGTGAGACTTTAGAAATTTCGTACAGTGTAGATGATGACACAAACGTGATTACAATTTGCGAGTTAGCTGTTGATTGTGCTCCGGCAACAACTAACGGTAATTCATTAACGATCCCATTAGATATTGGGGATGGCTGTATAGCAAGCATAATGCTTATAGAAAATTAGTTTGGATTGTCGAGGATAATTTCAATATTATCAGTGATGTCAAACTACTGTTAAAGTAGAAAAAGTTCTTATTAATATTTTATATTTATAGAAATAAAACGGACTCAGTTATGAAAGCATTACAATATTCTGCCCTTTTAATCGGATTAATGTTGGTGATATGTTCTTGTGGAGATGATCCTTTATCTACTACAATTGTAGGAACTACATGGAAGGCTTTTTCAGTTGAGCAAAGTGGCTGCGACGAGAAATCCGAAGATTTTACGCTTAGAACAGCAACCAACAATTGTATAGAGTGGGACAGAACAACATTATGTGATTACACTTATCAATTTTTAGCTGATGGTCTTGGCTTCTATCAATATACTGAGACAAGTGGTGTAGAAAGATTTGATTTTGAGTACACTGTTAACGACGATATCAATCAGCTTACAATCTGTGAAAGTACTAATGATTGCACAATCTTCAACGTAGATGGCAACAATCTTACATTAACAAGTTCTGATGTCGATGGCTGCATTGTAAATGCTCTATTCGTTAAGGGCTAATTTTATACTCTAACTACATTTTTATAATTGATCTATAGAAGTTTGTATTTCCATAGAACTTAAAGTTATACTGCCCTGAGGGCATCTCTACTAAATCTACTACTACAGAAGTAGAATTAATATCTTTCTGATGTATTATTAAATTTCCTTAAGCATTATAGATTTCGACTCAATGAGCACCATTGAGATTTAGAATATTTATTTAATCAGACGTAGGGTTAGGACTGACTATCACTGTTGCCTTACGTTGCTCATCTATATCAGATAACAATCAGCTTCTAAAGAAAATACTGATAATTTACTATACTCTGTAATACAGGCGAGATCAACTATAAGCATCATCATGTACGGCTTTCACTGCCCTACCCGATGGATCATTCATATTCTTAAATGCTTCATCCCATTCTAATGCTATGGGCGTACTACATGCTACAGACGGTACTGACGGCACTGTACCCGCCGCCGCTGCAGAAGGAAAATGCTCTTCAAAAATAAGTCTGTAGTAATACTCTTCTTTATTAAGAGGTGGATTTATATCAAACCGGAAAGATGACCTTTCCATCATCTCATCAGTAATCTCATTATTAGCTATATCCTTTAAGGTATCTATCCAAGAGTAGCCTACACCATCAGAGAATTGTTCTTTCTGTCTCCATGCTACACTTTCGGGAATATAATCTTCAAATGCTTTTCTAAGGATCCACTTCTCCATCTTACCTGGCGCAGACATCTTATCTGCCGGGTTAAGTCGCATTGCAATATCCATAAATTCTTTATCTAAGAAAGGCACTCGACCTTCTATGCCCCATGCTGCAAGTGACTTGTTAGCTCGATTACAATCATATAAGTAGAGCTTGTCTAACTTTCGGACTGTCTCCTTATGGAATTCTTCCGCATTAGGTGCTTTATGAAAATACAAGTAACCGCCGAATATCTCATCAGCTCCTTCACCAGATAAGACCATCTTGATGCCCATAGACTTAATTACTCTTGCCATAAGATACATGGGTGTACTGGCACGTATAGTCGTTACATCATAAGTCTCTAAGTGATAGACAACATCCCTGATCGCATCTAAGCCTTGCTGTATCGTAAACTTTATCTCATGATGCACAGTACCGATATGGTCGGCGACTTCCTTAGCATGCTTAAGATCTGGAGAACCTTCTAAGCCTACAGAAAATGAATGCAATTGCGGCCACCAAGCCCCTAATTTATCTCCAGACTCGACACGCATTGCGGAGTACTTCTTAGCTATAGCAGATATTACCGAAGAGTCTAATCCTCCAGACAATAATACACCATATGGCACATCTGACATCAACTGCCTATGTACTGCCTCTTCTAATGCTTGTCTCAGTTCATCTATAGAGGAAGTATTATCCTTTACATTATCATAATCTTCCCAGTCTCTTGTATACCACTTTGTCTTACCCTCATCTTTGCTGTAATAATAATGGCCTGGCAGAAAAGTCTCTATCTTAGTACATACACCTTCGAGGGCTTTGAGCTCTGAAGCAATGAAGTAATTACCACTCTTATCCCATCCTTCATACAATGGAATAATACCCATATGATCCCTTCCTACAAGAAATACATCCTTCTCCTTATCATATAGTGCAAAACCGAAAATGCCATTAAGATCATCTAAGAATTCTACTCCTTTTTCTTGATATAATGCAAGTATGACCTCGCAATCAGATTTAGTCTGGAATTCGTATTTATCTTGATATTGCTTTCTTAGCTCTTGATGATTATAAATCTCACCATTAACTGCTAATACGAGATTGCCATCTTTACTATACAAAGGCTGTCCCCCACTCTCAGGGTCTACGATCGATAATCTCTCATGGGCCAATATGGAATTATCACCACAAAATATACCCGACCAATCCGGTCCTCTATGTCGTTGCTTTCGTGACATCTCTAAGACTTGCTGTCTTAGGGCATCATCCGAATTTTGTATATTAAATACTGCTACTATACCACACATAAGTTAATCTATTTTAGATTTTCAAAATTAGAATACATATACCATTTAAGCAATTCATTGATCAAATATTTATCTAATAGGATAATTTATTAGAAATAATTTAATAAAAATTAATTTAAGTAGATATTATCTTATTAATAAACCAGATACAACCTCTGTTTAAAAATTCATCAAATAATCACCTAATTTGCTCAGTACAGTATAGACAGAGGTAGAAAATAATCGAAAGTCTATACAGTAGAATTATTAAATACTGGCGGCACCTTAAGGCTACCGATCATTTACAAATTAATAATAAATCTATGCAATCAATGTTTTGTATTAGCGTCGACAAGATATGGCTATGCCTGCATTCCTTGCTTTGATTTCAACATATATTATTGAAGAATTTAGTACGTCGCTTTAAAGTGAAGATGGTCTTAGCCATCCAAATAATAGGCGGTAGATCTAAACGAAGAGCGTTAGCTAATTAATTTTGGAAGTCGTAAGGAGAAGAGTTATAGCTATCAATATGATAAAGACTTTAATTAACTATCATTCAACTACTTAATTTCTATACGCCTTTCTTATATTCCTTCTTATCTATCATCATCTTGGCGATGATCTCCTTTAGTATCTCAGAAGTACCACCACCGATAGGACCGAGTCGGCTGTCTCTTGACATACGAGCGAGCGGATATTCTTCCATATAACCATAACCACCTAGATGCTGTAAGCAATCGTAGATAACTTCATCAGCGACTTTAGTAGACTGGAGCTTTGACATACAAGCTTCCTTAACCACATATACACCTTTCTCAAGATTAGCCGCGACCTGATAATTAAATGACTTAACGATCTCGACTTCTGTAGCTCGTTGCGCCATTGTATGACGGAGTGCTTGGAACTTATCTATGGTCCTGCCAAAAGCTGATCGTTCTGACATATATTGTAATGTATATTCTATAGCATACTCTGCACGTGCATGGGCATTGATACCCATAATTAATCTTTCTAATGCGAAGTGCTGCATCACGTAATAGAAACCTTTGCCTGGTTCTCCCATTAATCTATCAGCTGCGATTCTTACATTATCAAAAGATATCTCAGCGGTATCCGATGCTCTCCATCCTAACTTATCGAGCTTAGAGGCACTTACACCCGCCGTCTCTCTATCTACTAAGAATACGCCCATTGCCTTAGGGTTATCCGCTATATCCATCTTAGCGATGACAACGAGGTAGTCAGAATATACACCGTTAGTTATGAATGTCTTAGAGCCATTAATAACCCACTCGTCTCCTTCTCTGACAGCTGTTGTACGCATAGCGCCTACATCAGATCCGCCAAATGGCTCACTGATGCATAGACAACCTACTAAGTCACCATTTATACTTCCTCTGAGATATTTTTGCTTAATCTCTTCTGATCCTTCTTTATATAGATGTGTCATTGCAAGATAAGCATGTGCCCACATTGCAGCAGCAAAACCTCCAGAATTAATCCTCTGTAATTCTTCTAACCAGATTACTAAGTAGAATATATCTAAGTCAAGCCCTCCATACTCTTCTGGATATCGGATACCGAAATATCCCATGTCTCCAAACTTCTTATAGATCTCATTAGGTATAGTACCTGATGCTTCCCAATCATTAATGTGTGGTGTCACTTCTTTGGCTAAGAATTCTCTGAATCCTTTCCTAAACATCTCATGCTCTTCTGTAAAATAATGCTGGTACATAAACGTATTATTATTTCAAATTAAATGTTGTAAATCCATATATTGTTGAATAGGAATACCAAATTTTACTTTGGAATCTTCTCCATAAAATTCTAAAAATTCCTTAAGCCCCCTGTCGGTGAAGTGTGGGATGATCGTACTCCACACCATTTGCTCTGCATCTTCTTCACTATGCAACTCTCTCACCTCTTTCTGTGATCTCCAGTAGTAGGTTATCAACCAAGCATTGACAGCAAGCTGATAATACAAACCTTCATAGGGCTCTGGATGTATATTGCCTACATTTAATCCATATGCAAATGCATTAAGATTGCTTTTGATAACTTCCTTAGACCATAGTGTCAGCACATCTTTGATAGAAGCGTGCTCAAGCAGAGACATATCACGAAATACAAACGGATACCATTTCTGCAGAGATCGGCATGTTCGTATATCAAGACTAAGATTATAGAACGCTATAAAATCTTTACGTCGAGCTCTAAACCGCTTTATATCTCGGGTCATCATGACGGATATATCATCCAATATCGCTTCCTTATTCTTATAGTGATAAGCCAAATTACCTCGACTCATGTTACACACCACAGCAAGATCTGTCAAGGACAATGCATGATAACCTTTACTGTTAAAGGCTTCTATAATAGCTGCTAATATCCTGTCTCTGGTCTTCATTTATAAATTAAAACTATTGATCATAGTTCATTGTGACCAAATATAGATTTTATTATTAGTCTTTTATGACTAAAAGCATTCAAAAAACGCTATTTAATTAAGATTATAAGATTTCGTGATGGATGTTTAGACAATCTATGCCTATGAGAGCTGAATTAAAATTCTTAAAAATGTTTGTATAATATTAATCAGGAATTTTCTCTAAAATTGATAAAGATATATCGTGGAATTAATTGTCAGTAAATTTCAAATTAGTCGCCGTCTTTGTTTCGTATTTCTATTTATACATTTCATTTGCTATGATGTCAATGCTCAGGTTACTTTGACATGGGATGACTTAGCTGAAGTATCCTTCTACACAAAATATCATGAAGAAACTGAAGACTACTATTTGTATCCAAAATTTGAAGATAATATCCTATCATTTCAGAATGAACTAGTTAAGATCAAAGGCTATTTGATAAATCTTGATTTAGAGTATTCTGTAATCATTCTCTCCAAAAATCCCTATGCATCATGCTTCTTCTGCGGAATGGCTGGACCAGAAACAATCATAGAAATAGAGCTAAAAGAACCTTTAAATCATATAAAGTTAGATCAAAAAGCAATAATTCAAGGTAAACTAATTCTAAATGAATCAGACTTTGATCATTTCAACTACATACTCAAAAACGCCAAAATTGAATTTGTCGATTAATATAAAATTTACTAACAACAAAAATCAATTACACATTTTATGAGAAATACTGAAGGAATATATCTATTAAAAGATGCCGACTCTGACATTGTAGGAGCAACAGCAAGTATACTCTGTGTAATACACTGTCTCATTACACCAATAATATTTACAGCCCAAGCTACTGCAGCGGCGACTTGTGCTGAGATCAGTCCTATGTGGTGGAAAATGGTTGATTTTATTTTCTTGATTATCACTTTTTTCGCAGTTTACTACACTGCAAAGTCAACGCCTTTAAGGTGGTTATCCCCTATTCTATATTCATTATGGTCAGTTCTTACTCTTCTTATTATCAACAAATTCTATCATTTAATAGAGATCTCACATGTAACCATATATGTGTTAGCTATATGTATGTCAGGTTTACATTTCTATAATGCAAACTATTGTCGTTGCTTCAAGAATAAATGCAATAATTAGAATGAGGCATTAACAAAACTTATCAGGACCTTCTAAATAATAAGTAAAGCAAAAAAACTTAGGCTAACTTAAAGAAGCAAATATCTGAAAGCAAGTCCAGGTTCCTAATGCTGATCCACATATAATACCATTTAAATATTAAGGTGTCGGAAAAGATTATAGAAGAGAATTTGTTAAGATTAAGGCAAAAAACGCAGTCATAGCCGTAGCTATGA
>ENA-ORXT01000230-ORXT01000230.1-marine-metagenome-genome-assembly--contig:-NODE-230-length-93301-cov-11.278480_pt1 | contig 93301 bp, 83 predicted proteins | sample MGYA00237868_ERZ511482 | MGnify/ENA metagenome assembly ERZ511482 | reverse complement strand
GGTTCTCCAAAAATAATTATTAACTAATACCTCTCAAAGAAAAAGTTGAGGGGTATTTGTAACTTTCAGGAATAAATGGCGTAAAATCTTAAGGTCTAAAAAAACAAGAATTATGAATACAGGCGAAGAAAAGTTTGCTCAGACTCAACCATTGGCAGAAACAAATGATGCCGATCAAGTAAATCGAAAAACTGGCTTAGAAATGAATGATGTTGACAAGCTTGGAGAAGAAGCAGGCTTAGAAATGGACAGCAGCGAAGAATTAGGCTTAAAAAGCAAATTAGAAGAGCGAGATGATAGTCGATTAGATTTAGATAATGCTCAACAGACTCTTGCTGATTAGTTTTACCAACGTCAGTTAACTTTCAAAATTATTAAAAAAGCAAAGTAGAATTCGCTACTTTGCTTTTTTCAGTTAATGTCGAGTTTTAAAGTGTTCTATTCGACCCAACCGTCAATAGAACGAGTAAAAACAATTATCTTCCCATGCCGATATAGCGCAACCCAGCTTCCTCTACTACATCACGGTCTAGGAAATTACGCCCATCAATAATCAAAGGGTTAGTCATTAATTTAGCCATTTTGACGAAGTCTAGTTTGAGAAATTCTTTCCAATCTGTAACTAGAACAACTGCATCACAGGCATCAGCTAGCATTTCGGCATTAGATTCAATAATTACGTTAGACAAGCCGTGGCTTAAACCTGATTGAGAAACAATAGGATCGTAGGCTTTAACTCTTGCACCAAGGCGGTTTAACTGTTCGATCAAATCTAATGCGGGGGCATCTCTCATGTCATCGGTGTCTGGTTTAAAAGTCAAACCCAATAAACCAATGGTTTTACCCTTAAGAATTTTTAATTCATTTTGCAGCTTTTCTAAAGCAAGCAAACGTTGACGCTGGTTGACATTGATTGCAGCTTTTAGTAGTTCGGACTCATAACCATAGTCATCAGCAGTGTGTACCAAAGCAGAAACGTCTTTGGGGAAACAAGAACCACCCCAACCAATACCAGCACTTAGAAATTTTCCACCGATACGAGAGTCCAAACCAATTCCCGCAGCTACTTGAGTAACATCTGCACCAACGCGATCGCAAATGTTAGCTACTTCATTAATAAAGCTAATTTTGGTTGCCAAAAAGGAGTTGGCTGCATACTTAATCATTTCAGCAGAACTCAAGTCAGTAACTACTACTGGTACAGGAGGCGCGGACTGATCGTCAGCAAATTCGCGCTTTACAAGCGGTTTGTATAGTTCTTGCATCATCGCGATCGCTTTATCACTGTTGCCACCTAATACAATGCGATCGGGGTTAAAAGTATCATATACCGCAGAGCCTTCTCGCAAAAATTCGGGATTGCTGACTACATCAAAAGTAGGCTCAACAGTACTGCCAGACTCTTTATTTCCATCTAAAACAAGCATTCTAACCCAATCACCAGAACCGATAGGAACAGTTGATTTGTTAACGATTACTTTGTACTCATCTTTAAGATGCGTTCCAATTCCTCTAGCCACTGCTTCTACATAACGAGTATCACTTTCTCCTGTAGGTAGAGGAGGAGTACCAACCGCAATATAGAGAATTTCTCCGTGGGATACACCTTTGGCTAAATCTGAAGTAAACATCAATTTACCAGATTCTGCCGAAGACTTCATAAGTTCGGATAAGCCTGGTTCATAAATAGGAGACTGACCAGCCTGCATCAATTTAACTTTCTTTTCATTGTTATCAATACAGATAACATCGTGTCCGATATGAGATAAACAAACACCAGTAACTAAACCGACATATCCAGTACCAATAACACAAACACGCATAAAACTATTTAACCTCTTGTATTTTTAATTGTCTCGTCTATGGTGTGACTTAATCTAAAAACTTGTCACATCAAAGCAAAATTAACTTATCGTACTTCTCTAGCTTGAGTCTTTCTAATTTAGGCTTCGCCTTTTTCCATCCGCGAACGGAAGTCTTCGATAGTTATTTTCAAGCCTTCTTCTAAATTGACTTTTGGTTCCCAACCCAACAGATTTTTCGCCTTCGTAATATCAGGCTGTCGTTGTAAGGGATCGTCTTGTGGAAGGGGTTTAAAAGTTAATTCTGCATCAGGATTAACCATTTTTTGAATAGTCTCGGCAAGCTGCAAGATCGTATACTCCCCAGGATTACCGATATTGATAGGCCCAGTATGCTCCCCATTCATTAGACGCATCATACCTTCAATTAAATCAGCAACATAGCAAAAACTGCGAGTTTGCGAACCATCTCCGTATACGGTTAGGGGAACACCTTTGAGTGCTTGTACAATAAAGTTACTGACTACGCGACCATCGTTTTCAAACATTCTTGGTCCGTAAGTATTAAAAATTCGCATTACTCGAATATCAACATTGTTTTGCCGATGATAATCAAAGGCTAAAGTTTCAGCTACTCGCTTACCTTCGTCATAACAACTACGAATACCAATGGTGTTAACATTACCGCGATATTCTTCTGGTTGAGGATGCACATCAGGGTCGCCATATACTTCAGAAGTAGAAGCAAGCAAAAATCTAGCTTTGACTCGCTTGGCTAACCCCAACATATTCATCGTTCCCATCACATTAGTTTTAATGGTTTTGACAGGATTGTATTGATAGTGGACTGGAGATGCAGGACAGGCGAGATGATATATCTGATCTACTTCTAAACGAATTGGTTCGGTAATGTCATGGCGAATCAATTCAAAATAAGGATTATCCATCCAATGTTGAATGTTACGCTTGTGACCAGTAAAAAAATTATCTAAACATATTACATCATGTCCTTGTTTCATTAAGCGATCGATCAGGTGGGAACCAAGGAAACCAGCACCGCCAGTGACTAATACTCTCATGCAACTTTAATTTACAATTAACTTTTTACTATTTCAGAACTTATATTAAACTAAGGTTGCTATCTTTGGGATAATCGGTTTCTTAATATATACAAATTATTTATGTAGCCAAAGTGTATTAATAAACGGTCTTGCGCTGTTTTTGTGGACGATGAATAGAAGCGATCGCCTGTTGCAAATCCATTACGGACATACACGTTCCTCCTTGCGCTCCTGCCATTGTTGTAATGTGTTCCTCCATTAGGGTTCCACCAATATCATTGCAGCCTCCTTGTAAAGCTCTCTTTGCTCCTTCTAACCCAATTTTTACCCAGCTAGGTTGATGATTATGAATCCAGTTTCCCAAAAAGATACGAGAAACTGCTGTCAAATGCAATACATTTAGTACATTTGGTTGATCTCGACCGACACGATGGCGAATTGGTGCGGGAGCTTCTTGTCCGACAAAGGGTAAAATTATAAATTCGGTGATTTTAGCGGGATAATTATTGACAATTGCAGCTTGCTGAAGCGATCGCAATGTTGCCAAATGTTCTATTTGCTGTTGCTGTGTTTCAATATGCCCCGCTAGCATGGTGCTAGTGGTAGGTATACCCAAGCGATGAGCTAAACCAATTATTTCTAACCAAGTCTCACTATTGATTTTTTCGGGACAAATAACCTTTCTCACGCGGTCATCTAGTACTTCTGCTGCTGTCCCTGGCATCGAGCCTAATCCTGCATCTTTGAGAGCTAGTAACACTGTCTCGTAACTAACACCGTCTTCCCTAGCGATAAACTGTATTTCTTGAGGAGAAAAAGCGTGTAGGTGCAGCTGAGGAAAATTTGTTTTTAGTTTAGTAACTATATTTAAGTAGTAAGCTAAAGATGTACCGTCGAGTTTTGCTTGGGGGTTTAAACCGCCCTGCATACATATTTCTGTTGCGCCAATTTTTATCGCCTCATCAGCTTTAGTTAAAATATCCTCGATATTTAGCCAGAACGATCCCGCTTCATCAGCATCGCGACGAAAAGCACAAAAACTACAGTGTTGCTCACAGATATTAGTGAAATTAATATTGCGATTAATCACATAGGTAACAATATCTCCTACCTGTTGCTGACGAAGAATATCTGCGGTTTTGGCGATTTCCTGACGAATTTGGGGGTCAGTTTGCTCGATTAACTGAATTCCTTGATGAACTGAGATATCTTTTCTGGCTAATGCTCGATCGAGAATATCTTTGACTTGAATAGTTAGGGATTGGTTGACCACAGTTGATAGAAGTTATTTATTTGAATTTTAAATCTAAAAATATTTTGCTATTACTTCGATCTTAGCTGGTTGTGCCTTGCCAAACCAAGGTAAATTCAGTAACTGACAAAATTGGCTCGTTAGGATGGGTTAAAGGTAGATTTGTCTCAATATCGCACTTTCGATTGCTTTCGAAGAGAGAGCGTCTTGTAGCCTTATAGAGTGAGGGAAAAATAACCAGAGCCGATTTGCATTTTAGGAATAGCTTATTACCCACTAATTGGCAAATTAATACGATCTAATATTCAGTACTGAGATACATAGTGAAGAGCGCAATGCTTTTAACAATCGCGATCAATCGCTCTTGATTGAAACGGAAATTCGCGCCGAGCGTTAGATGGACGGAATCAACAAGGCGAAAGAGAGAGGAGTTCCTTTTGGCAGAAAGAAAAAAATTACACTCCTACAAGTTGAGGAGCTAATCGAGCGAAGAAAGTCAGGAACTCTGATTAAAACTCTGATGGCTGATTATAATTTATCTAAAGCCAGCGTTTATAGATATTTGAATAATTGATAGATAATGATTATTCGCCATGACATTGATCCTCTTTTTTACCTTACAGACAACAAGCAATTCCCAGCTGTAATTCAAGTCAATAACCACCATGAAGGTGAGGTGCTTGTGTGTGATGGTATGGGTTGCTTGTTCAGGAAGAATGGATACTAACTGCTGCTCATGTTGCGTTTGCAACTGACTCTTATTTAGATTCGATAACTATAGCTAATCAGCAATATAGCATTAAGCAAATAATTCTACATCCTCAATGGCAAAATGCTGATGTTATTGAAGGCGTCAAAAATGATATTGCGCTTATCCAATTGAATCAACCTGCAACAGATGTTGCACCTTTAACTCTTTATTCTAATAATGATGAAGCTGGAAAAGATGTCATCTTTGTTGGATGGGGAGATGTTGGAAATGGATTAACTGGGGTAGAAGGAGCCGATGGCAGGTTTCGTATAGCTACCAATCGAATTGAAAAGGTTGATAAACAGTGGTTGATATTTTGTTTCGACGAACCACCAGAAACTACCAAAATCGAAGGTATTAGTTCTACACAATGCTCTGAGGAAGAATATAATCAGCAAGAAAATTGGCAAGAAAGGGAATGAGAGGAAGGAATATATGGCGTTTGGGAACATTACACCCGTGTATCTCAATGTCTGGAATGGATTTATTCTACTCTCTACTTCAAATCCGAGCCACGATCTATCTTAGAGCGTTTTTTCATAACCTAATATTTAGTCATGCTAAATCATTAGTGCTTGAGTACGTCGAACGCAGCGCAAAAATGCTATTTCCAGTTTTGTTCGGCTCTTTCTAATACATAAGCACTGACATTAGCTATTTCTTCGGGAGTCAATTTGTCGCCATATGCTGACATGATTCCTTTACCATTGGTAACTAAAGTTGCGATCGCGTCTTGGGTATCTACCTTGCGCTTGTGGAGAGTTTTTAGCTTGAGGTTTTTACCCCGTCGAACAATGTTTCCGCCTCCTGCATGACAACCCGCACAGTTAGCTTTGAATACCTTTGCGCCACTATCCAAATCAGTAATGGAATCAGCAAGTACTGGAGTACTTAAAAAAGCCAGTGAAATTATGAAGGCGATTAGGCTCGTACATAGTTTACGAAGCGAAGAAGCAATCGATTTTGACAAGGTAGTTTCTCCTTTAATGTAAGCCTAAAAAGCTATACGATAGATAGTTCTTATTTTATAAGTTTCTCATGTTTTGAACGAGCATAAATTACTATCTTAGAAAAGATAAATATCGTCAACTCATGATTCATACAAGCCGATGTGAATTGACCGCTATAAAATAACTAGAGCAAATTAAGGTTTTAAGATTTAACTTATTGCCCACCAAATAAAATAGCGATCGCCCATAAATAATACAATTATGGTGGGCATTAGAACATTATCTATTGCTTTCTGTGTACTTATTAATGCCCACCCTACCGAGTAATCGTTAATTAAAACTCGCTAATTTCTGGTTTGCCATCAACAATTTTGCCGACCATAATAATATCTGCTACGCCTACAAAAATGCCGTTTTCCAATACCCCAGGCAAATTATTGATTTCTTTTTCCATTTCAGCAGGGTTTTTAATGTGGTCGAATTTCACATCAATTACTAAGTTACCCTGATCTGTAACTACTGGTCCTGCTTTTTTTACACCCATACGTAGTTCTGGTTTGCCACCCAACTCCTTCAAACTTCTCATTACAGGGGCAACAGCCATAGGAATTACTTCTACTGGTAACAAGAAAGTTGAACCTAGTTTATCGACTAGTTTTCCTTCATCTACCACAACAATAAATTCTTTGGCCAAAGAATCAACAACTTTTTCGCGGGTGTGAGCTGCACCGCCACCTTTAATTAGGTTTTTATCTGGATCTACCTCATCTGCACCATCGATCGCGACATCAATATGCTCGATCGCATCTAAAGTAACCAGAGGAATATTGAACTGTTTGGCTAATACTTCTGATTGAAATGAAGTAGGAACACCCACTACATTTTTGATTTCTCCTTTCGCCAGGCGATCGCCGATATATTCAATCGCATAAGCAGCAGTCGAACCCGATCCCAATCCAACAACAGAGTCAGATTTGACACGGGCAGCAGCAGCCCTGCCTACTTCTTGTTTCATGGTTTTGACAGGATCGCTCATTTGTCTTATCTCCTTGTATTTATGACACATTTAATATCTCGAATTCATTTTCCCAGATATCCGTCACAAAGCCTAATACCGTTTTTTGCAGTATTAAGCATAAGGATTAGTCAAGCAAAGCTAAGGGATTAACTACGCCTTGATTTCTTGAATGAATCTCAAAGTGTAAATGAGAACCAGTGCTAAAGCCTGTATTCCCCATTTCTGATATTTGCTCTCCTCTACTCACTTTTTGACCCTTACTAACCAAAATGCGATTGTTGTGAGCATATACGGTAATGCTACCATCGGGGTGCTGGAGTTTGATTAGATTGCCATATCCACCACTATTCCATTCTGCATTTATAACGACTCCTTTCGCTGCTGCAAAAACTGGTGTACCAATGGGTGCTGCAATATCTATTCCTTTGTGTAATCTTCCCCAACGCCAGCCATATCCAGAGCTTAAGACTCCTTTGGCAGGCCAAGAATAGTCTCCATCAAAAGTTTCAGGCAAGTATTCTTCTGGAGAAGGTAAGGGCGGCAGTTTTGGTGAGATCGCTTCAGAGAAAATTGAATTTAAGTTCTGGTTGGATTCGGAATTGACCGAACTAACCACATCAATACTGTTTTGCTTTTTTTTGTTCAAGTCACTCAGGCGATCGCTTTGTAGGGTAGTACTAGCCTTGGTTGCCATTTCAGGCTGAGATCTGTTTTCTTTTAAACTAGCATCAGCCAAATAATCAGATTGAGTAGATAAAGGAATTGTTTGTCCGTCAATACTTCGAGGAAAGTTGGCTGAAGTTAAAGCAATTTTTTCTGGCTGATTTACCGCTAATTTTGTGTCTGGAAGCCTCAATTTTTGGTCAACAAAGATAATATTAGAGTTTTCAATCTTGTTGAGGGTAATTATTTCTGCACGGGATATCTGATATTTTTTGGCAATGCGATCGATTGTATCACCGAGCTTAACTGTATAAAGTTTTGAATCTGCTTTAGCTAATATTGCTGAATTACCAGCAAACTGGATGGATTTAACATTAGTATTAGCTGCAAATTTTTTAGTAGAAGATGATGTTGCCTGACTTAAATAAATAGGAGCAAAATCTCTTACCAGACTCCCTCCCATTGCCTGGGCAGGGAAATTTGGCTGAGAGTCTTCTAGGTGAGGGTCAATTTTAAGTAAATTAGCTAGCTGAGTTCTCAGCGGAAAACTAACTAAGTTTAAAATGCGTGGTAATAAGCCAGAAGAATGATGATGGTGCTGATATTCCAAGTCTCCATGTCCAACTTGGGCAAAATCAGAATCGGCAAGGGTAGCTTTATCGACTGCTATTTTAGAATCAAAATTTGATGCAACAGCTGCTTGATGAAAATTTACTGTAAACAGTGCTGCTGTAATCAAAGGAATAGTAAAACGCAAATTTTGAGCTTTAAAATTTTGCTTTTTAACAGATAAAACTTTGTTATGTGACATGGATGTTAAAAATGTGCTTGGAACAGATAGTGTTTTAAATTTTTATATGTCAGAACTACAGATGATGCAAAAACAAAGTACGTTAGGTCATTTTTTGTGTTTGATTCTCATCGTTTAAGATTACGAGTTTGCGTATGAAGTATGCCTGTTGATAGTTGCTTATTTCTATGGCAGATTAGCTTAAAATTGTATTTCAAACAAGTTCAAAACAAGCAAAACTTAATTTAAACACATAAATTGAATGAAAAGGTTGAATTATTAGCTTTTTGCACCTGATGCTACTTCAATGGCGACAATTGTTATATTAACGTAGTATACATTGTAGGGGTGTGGTGTTATGGCGATCGCACTTTGATTGAGATATGACAGAGGAATGTTGGGCAAGGTCAAAGTACTTGCTAAATCGAGTTGATTTCAGCCTGTTTTATGAGCAAAAGTTTTTTGTGGAGCTACGCAAACATTAATTAATAAGCTATTTTGGATGTCTCAATCTTTTAAAAAGCACAACATAATTTTATGCTGTGCTGCGTTTTTCCTGGATGAAGAATTTATCTTCTCTATACGGAAAATAATTTCAAGAGACTATAACAATGTACAAAACTTAAGATGGTTAAAGTTTATCTACCCAGTTTTGCAATCTGCACTCTTAGCCTAACCGTCAATCTTCTAATTTTAGGTATTTCCCCGCTGCGCGCGATTGCTCAAGACTCAGCTTCAAATGCAAACGACAAGCAGGCAGCTGATGTTGCTTCAATTGAACCAGAAATATTGTCCGAAATCAATCGAGTTAGAACAAATCCTCAAGGTTATGCTCATTGGTTGGAGGATCAAAAGCAATATTACGATCATATTTGGCTAAAGCTACCAGGAGAAAAGCCGATTAGAGCGCACAGGTTGCAAGGAGCAATCAACGAGGCGATCGCTGTTTTGAAAGAACAAAAGCCTCTACCAGCATTAGATGTTTCAGAGCAAACTACTGCTACTGCGACTAAAAAATTAGATGATTTTGCTACTGCTAATAATATTCAAAACATTAGCTACGGTAGGGTTACTCCCCAGGGTATTGTAATGAGTTTGGTGGTAGATGAGCTTTTTCCCGATCGCCGTCGGCGTACTAGCCTATTGAGTCCCCATGCTAACGATACTGGGGTAGTATGCAAAAACGATCCTCGATACGCCAAGATATGTGCGATCGCCTATTCTAATTCAGCAGTTGATGATATTGCTCAAGAGCAACCAGAAGCAGACACAGAAACGGAAACAACTTCTAGTCAATCAGAGGTGGTGACTCCTCCTACCCCACCCGAGTCAGAAACAGCTGCTAACAAACCAAATATTCCTGAAGACACAGAAAATTCTGAAGTTACCACAGAAATCGAACCTGAAACTTTACCTCAGCCTCCTCAGCCTCAAATACCTCCAGCACCAACTGCCGATCCTGAGGTAAAAAAACCTCCAGTAGAATCGGCAGCAGAAATAGCTCAAGGAGATCTAGAAGAAAATAATGATGATGAAGAGCCAGAAGCAGAATCAGAAGATGCCGAGACAGAGAGTACCGAAAAAATCGATGAAACTGCCGAAAATGACGATGAATCATCGGCAGAGTCGGATGAAGAAGCCGACATTGAAGAAATTGAAGCAGAAATAGATGACATTGAGTCAGAAAACGAAGACATTGAAGAAAAGATAGATGATGTAGAAGAAGAAGTATTTGAAGCAGAATCAGAAGATGCGGAGTCAGAAATACTTCCCAGTTCTGATGTTTCCACTCTTTTAGAAAATGTTGAAAGGGGTGCTTTAGAAGAAGGCGATCGCATAATTGCCGAAGATGGTAGCTTTTATGATTCTTATCCCATAGACGCTGAATCTGGCGAATCATTTACTATTTCGCTAGAAAGTGACGAATTTGATGCTTTTGTGGCTTTGATTGATGCTGAGGGTAATATTATCGAGCAAAACGACGATGTTAGTGAAGAAGATAGTAATTCTCGAATTAGAGTAACTATTCCAGAAAATGGAGTTTATAACATTATTGTTAATGCTTATGATGAAGGCGGTGGCGGTCAATATGTCCTAACCGTGAGTCGTTAAGCTTGATGATAATGGACGATAACATTTTAATTCCAGCTGTCTTAATAATTTAATCCTGCCTTTTTAGCATTAGACACTGTATAATTTTATATTTGGAGATATTTTGTAACTGTAATACAGAGGGGAATTAATATATGTCTCGTTATAGAGGCCCACGTTTGCGGGTCGTTCGTCGTTTGGGAGATTTGCCTGGTCTAACTAGAAAGAGTCCTCGTAAGGCTTATCCACCTGGACAACATGGTCAAAGTCGTCGTAAGCGTTCTGAATATGCTATTCGTCTCGAAGAGAAGCAAAAACTGCGCTTCAACTATGGTGTTACAGAAAAGCAGCTCGTGCGTTATGTACGTAAAGCTCGTCGCGTAGCTGGTTCGACAGGACAAACTCTGTTAGAACTGCTGGAAATGCGCTTGGATAACACGATTTTTCGCCTCGGTATGGCTGGAACTATTCCTGCTGCCCGTCAGCTAGTAAACCACGGACATATCACTATTAACGGTCGCGTAATTGACGTTCCTAGTTATCAGTGTCGTCCTGGAGACTTAATCAGGGTTAGAGATCGCGATCGCTCTCGCAAACTAGTTGAAACCAACATGGAATACCCTGGCTTGGCTAACTTACCCAGTCATCTAGAATTCGATAAGGCTGCTTTGACTGGTAAGGTTAACGGCAAAATAGAACGAGAATGGGTCGCCCTTCAGGTCAATGAACTACTCGTAGTCGAGTACTATTCAAGAATGGCTTAACGATACCTGGATGTGGATTGATTGACTTTATAAGTTGAGCGATAAAGCAGATCGATCCCCAATCCTCTTATTCTTCCTCCCTTTTCTTTTTTTGAATCATCCTCCAATTTGGGACATGGTACGTGTATACTTTCCATCAGTACCAGAGTCCCGCTCTTTAAAATTAATTTCTGGCTTGAGCAACAGCAGTTCGGCAATTTTGGTACGCAATTCTGTAAGTTCTGCACCGCTACGTAGAGCAGTTTTCAAATCGATTTGACCAGTTTCATTTAATAGGCAGGGACGTAGCCAGCCATCGGCGGAAAGCCTTACGCGGTTGCAGCGATCGCAAAAGCATTCTGACATCTGCGAGATAAAGCCCAAAGTACCTTTGGCTCCAGGAATCTGAAACACATCGGCAGGACCATTACCTTTGATGTTTGATTCTTCTAGTCCCCACTTAGCGCGAATCTGACGGCGTAACTCCTCTGAATCAATCCAGGCCTTCTCGCCGAACAGTTCGGGATTACCAATGGGCATAAATTCAATAAAGCGGATATGCCATTGACGCTTAATACTCAATTTGGCTAAATCCAATACTTCTGTATCGTTCATTCCAGGAATTACCACTACATTGAGCTTTAAAGGAGCGAATCCTACCTGATGTGCCGTTTGAATACCGTGCCACGTCTGCTGCCAACGGCTGCGCCCTTTATTACCCGTAATGCGATCGAAAGTAGCAGGGTCTAAAGAATCGAGGCTGATATTAATCCTTCTTAAGCCCGCATCAAAAAGAGGCTGTGCCAAACCCTCTAATAAAAAGGCGTTAGTAGTTAGGGCCAAATCCTCCGTTTCGGGCAATTGAGCAATATCTCTAACTAAATCTACTAGTCTAGGGCGTAATAATGGCTCTCCCCCCGTCAGGCGAAACTTAGTAAAGCCTAAAGGAATAAAGACCTGACGCAACAAAGTCAGAATCTCTTCATTGGTAAGTAATTCCTGATTTAGAACATAATCAAACTTCGTTCCTTCTGGCATACAGTATTGGCAACGAAAATTACATTTATCAATTAGACTGATGCGTAAATAGTCTATTTTAGGCATTGAGAATTAGGAAAGAGAGATGTAGATACTTTTGAAGCTAGATTTAATAATAGCTATTAGCAAAGACCAATAATTTTGAACGCAGCCAATCAAACGATCGAGCGTATATTAAGAATAGGCTAATTTTTTAGCAACAAGCAATAACTGAATCTCAATAATGAACTTTAACGAAGAGTTTTCTCTCCTATTACGCGCCTGTTATCCCCTAATTTATCTGCCGACCAGAGAAGAAGAGAGAGCCGAAAAAGCGATCGCCACAGCTGTAAAAAAACTAGCTAATCGTAACGTTTATGTTTGGGATTTTGTTAACGGCTATCAGGAGAATCCCAATAATGAGGGCTTTGGTAAGCGTAATCCCCTTCAGGCATTAGAATTTATCAGCAACATGCCTAAGAATGCGGGAGGGGTGTTTATTCTACGCGATTTTCAACGTTTCCTTGAAGATATCGCCGTATCTCGCGAACTACGTAATCTGGCAAAGATATTAAAGTCTCAGCCAAAAAATATTATTATTATTGCCCCCCAGGTACAGATTCCCGAAGAACTATCAGAGATTATTACGGTAGTCGAATTTGCTTTGCCTACTGCCCCAGAAATTAAAACCGAGATTCAGAATCTGACGACTGCAACGAATCAAAATATGTCCGAGCAGTTACTAGATGAACTGGTAAGAGCAGCCCAAGGACTGTCTCTAGAAAGAATTAGAAGAGTATTGACCAGAGCGATCGCTACTAACGGTAAATTGGAAGAAGATGATGTGGAGCTGATCCTCGAAGAAAAACGTCAGTCTATTCGTCAGACGCAGATTTTGGACTACTACCCCGCCACCGAACAGATTTCTGACATTGGCGGTTTAGACAACCTTAAAAGCTGGTTGTTGCGCCGTGGGGGAGCATTTAGCGAACAGGCAAGAGCCTATGGATTACCCAATCCTAGAGGACTTTTGCTAGTAGGAATACAGGGTACGGGCAAATCTTTAACGGCAAAAGCAATCGCCCACCACTGGCATTTACCCCTATTACGCCTCGATGTCGGCAGACTATTCGCAGGTTTGGTAGGAGAATCAGAATCTCGCACTCGCCAAACAATCGAGCTGGCAGAAGCATTGTCTCCCTGTATTCTCTGGATTGATGAAATCGACAAGGGATTTGCAGGAATTGACGGCAAGGGGGATTCGGGTACTACCAGTCGCGTATTTGGAACATTTATCACCTGGCTAGCGGAAAAGAAAACGCCCGTGTTTGTCGTAGCGACGGCAAACAATATTCAGACTTTGCCACCAGAAATGCTGCGAAAAGGACGATTTGATGAAATATTTTTTGTTGGTTTACCCAACAGAGACGAACGAGAAGCAATATTTAAAGTACATTTGGCAAAATTACGTCCTCATAATCTAGGCAATTACGATGCCAAGCGGTTAGCATATGAAACACCAGACTTCTCTGGTGCGGAGATCGAGCAGACTATCATTGAGGCAATGCACATTGGCTTTAGCCAAAATCGTGACTTTACCACCGATGATATTCTAGAGGCTGCAAGCCAAATCGTTCCTCTTGCCAAGACTGCCCAGGAACAAATTGAATTTCTACAGCAGTGGGTGGCAGCAGGAAAAGCTCGTCTAGCTTCCAAAAATAATGATTTAAGCGATCGCATTCAGAGTCAACTAAACTAGGGATGACCAAATCTATCTTTCTCAAACGTCTATCGGCAACAGTTCAGTTTATTTTAGGTTTTGCTTTGGGAATTAGCCTCATTGCAGGCATATCAGGAACGATGATTTTTGCCTACTATAAAAGAATGTCTGTGTTACCGAAAAAGCCCGAATTTTCGGAAGCAAAGGTTGCAACTGAAGAGACGACTCCCGATCCAACAAAAACTGATATTGAGCCGTTAGAATCAGCCATCGAACCAGAATTAGAACCAGAACCAGAAGCCGTTGACGAAATTGAAGCCCCTCCCCCAGAGAGCGAGCTACCTCCTAATGCTTATCGGGCAAGCGTTACATGGCCAGAAGGTTTGAGTCTGAGAGCCGAACCAGATATTGATGCGGAGCGAGTTGGCGGAATTGAAACCAAAGCAACTATTTTTATTCTGGAAAACTCAGCCGATGGTAAGTGGCAACGAGTCCAACTACCTTGGAATGGTCAAGAAGGCTGGGTAAAAGGAGGGAATACGAAGAAGTTATAGGCTATTGGCTTTTAGTTTCTAAAGGCAAATATTCTACTCGGAAAAATATTAAATACATCGATCGCATGATACATAAATAAACAATCGGCGATCGCTAATTATTTATGATTTATCGTATGTTTAGCAGCTGATATTACGCATAACAACGCAAAATAGATACTTTCGAGAACCAAACTTTTTTTTGAGAGCAAAATAACATTTACTACCCGCGCAGATTTAACACGTTAAGTCTGTACCTACTACCTAATCTTCACAGATTAATTGGCACGTAACATCAGTTAGTAATTTGTAGAATGGGCAGTTTGGCAAACTAAAGCCTTGGAAAACGCTGTCTAATTAACCTGCATTGACGTTACTCAAGCGGATTCTGACTAGTAAGTCATTAAGAGCATCTTTAGCTGTAGGGGCATCTAGAAGCTGACTATTTTGAGACGACAATATTAGCTGTTTCCTCAATCGTTCGTATTCTTGCTGATGAAATTCTAAATTTATATTTTGAATCTTTTCTTTTTCTGTTCCCGCAGCCTTCAAATCAATCAAGTCAGGAATACATGACAAATTAAACTCTTGATTAAGATTCCTAAGATTTGCCTCGATCCTGCCCGTTTGCATTAGATAAATACCCGTTAGCAAAACGCGATATAAGTACAGCAAAGGTTTGACTCTAGGTGGATTTTCTTTGGCAAATAAGCGCCATTGATTTCTAGCAAAGCCAAGATAGTGGTGTGCATGATGACGAGTAATGCAGTTATTAGCGATCGCCTTCAATTCTTCATGTTCGGGAGTAGAACGAACAACCAACGGTGAATATAGTTGTTCCAACACATAGCCGTTTCTTTTCAATAGCAGTCGAAAAAATTTATCAATGTCGTGAGTAACCAGATCTAGTTCTAAACCATCAGTAATTTTTGATACCTCAAGAGTATTTTGCTGGGGATATAACCCCGCGATTTTAGTCAACGGTAAAACATGGACTCCCCGTAGATCGTAGTCAGAATCAGGGGAAGCAAAACCATACAGATGAGCGCCACTAATAGTTGCAAACAACAGCGGATATGGTTGAGAGACTGCAGTTTCTTCTAGCTTTTGCTTTACGCTTATCATAAAATAATAAGAGAGAGAATCTTGTCACAAAACTACGTACTTCTGACTAGAATATTTGTCTCTAGACCCACCGCAGATGTATCCTGAATACATATATCTATTAGTCTAACAAGCAACTGGGGATTGGCATTTTGGAAACACACGAATTTGATGTTGTTATTATCGGCGGAGGTCCTGCGGGCTGTACCTGTGCGCTCTACACATCAAGAGCCAACCTTAAAACCGTTATTTTAGATAAGAATCCTGCGGTGGGGGCATTGGCTATTACCCACAAGATTGCCAACTATCCTGGTGTAACAGGAGAGATGAGTGGCGAGGCACTATTAGACAGCATGAGAAATCAAGCTGTGGAGTATGGAACGACCTACCAGCGCGCTCAGGTTTTTGGCATTGACGTTAGTGAAGAAACTAAAAAAGTTTATACCCCCGAAGGCACTTTTACAGGTAGGGCTTTGGTCTTGGCAACTGGGGCGATGGGACGCAGTGGAACTCCTTTTGAGGGAGAAACCGAATTTCTAGGTCGTGGCGTAAGTTACTGTGCCACCTGTGACGGGGCGTTTTATCGCGATCGCGAAGTTGCGGTTGTGGGCTTAAACGCAGAAGCCGTAGAAGAAGCACAATTTTTGACTAAGTTTGCCTCAATGGTGCATTGGATTACTTTTAAAGATCCAGGTAAAGATGACTACCACGCTCAAGACTTGATTACCATGTCTAATGTTAAACACTGGCGACGCTCTCGTTTAGCTGCGATCGAGGGAGGAAACGCAGGAGTAACGGCAGTTAAGGTCAAGCAGAAAGATACTCCCGAACCAATGTCTTTGGACGTAGAAGGGGTATTTGTCTATCAAAACGGCTCTAAACCCATTACTGATTTTGCTGGCGACCAGGTTGAATATAGCGAGGATGGAGGAGTCAAGGTAGATGAAGATATGTCTACTAACGTTCCTGGCGTTTGGGCAATCGGCGACATTCGGAATACACCCTATAAGCAGGCAGTAGTGGCTGCAGGAGACGGCTGTATTGCAGCGATGGCAGTAGATCGCTATCTCAATCACCGTAAATCAATCAAGCCCGATTGGGATCATTCATAGCTTTGAATTTAGAGGAATCCCATTTTTTAGTTTGGGGCATCATCGGAATCTAATAGATAAGAGACGGCATTGGACTATGTATTTAGTTCAATGCTTTTTTGCTAAGAGTTACAGGCATTTTGATAAATAGTTGCTCCTCGCTTAATGAACAAGAGTTACCGTTTGGCATCTTGCTGAATGCCACAGTTAAAATTGAAATAGATTATTAAAAATTAACTGTTTATGGCAGATCCGATTCTTTTTTGGGTAATTGTAACGGTGGCGGGGATTCTCTGTTCGATGGAATTCATTTTCCCCACTGCCTTTGTCAGCTTTATGATGGGAATTGCTGCTTTATTAGTGGCGATCGTTTCGGTGTTTTTGCCACAATATATTTTATTGATGGGTTTGTGGCTACTGTTCTCCACTGGATTAATTTTGCTCTCACGTCGCTTGTTTACACCCAAGCGTAAAATATCCATTACAGGAGATGACTCAGAAGCTACTGCCATAAGCGGTATCCCCGCAGGAAGTGCAGGCAGAGTAATTTATGAAGGAAATTCCTGGCGAGCCATGTGTGCCGATGAGACGCGAGACATTGCCCCTAACGAGCCAGTATATGTGGTTCGTAAGCAGGGAAACACCTTAATCGTCTTACCTAGCAGAATGATCGACCGAGAATAAGTAGCAGAGCCAATTGGGTATCTTAAGACAAGAATATAACCACCGCAATATTTAATTAATATTTAGGAGAAGTTAATTATGGGACAGTTTTTCGCCTTAGTCTTATTATTATTAGGTTCATCCACTATCGCTGGATCGGTCAAGATTGTTAAAGAGAAAGAAGAATATTTAGTCGAAAGCCTTGGAAGCTATAAAAAAAAGCTCGAACCTGGTTTAAACTTTGTTACTCCTTTTATCGATAAGATTGTTTATAAAGATACGATCAAAGAGAAAGTGCTGGATGTTCCCGCGCAATCCTGTATTACCCGCGATAATGTCAGTATCACCGTTGATGCCGTAGTCTACTGGCGCATCATGGACATGTACAAAGCTTTTTATAAAGTAGAAAGCTTACGGGATGCAATGGTCAATATGGTTCTGACTCAAATCCGTTCCGAAATGGGTCAGCTTGAATTAGATCAAACCTTTACTGCCAGAACAGAAATCAACGAAATTCTCTTGCGCGAACTCGATATCGCTACCGATCCTTGGGGTGTAAAAGTAACCAGGGTAGAATTGCGAGACATCATGCCATCAAAAGCAGTGCAAGACTCAATGGAATTGCAGATGGCAGCGGAAAGGCAAAAACGCGCCAACATTCTTACTTCCGAAGGACATCGCGACTCGGCAATCAACTCGGCACAGGGTAATGCTCAAGCAAGATTACTAGAAGCCGAAGCAGCCAAGAAAGCAGCTATTCTAGATGCAGAAGCCGAACAGCAGGCAATCATTCTCAAGGCGCAGGGTGAACGCCAAGAACAGATTCTTAAAGCCGAAGCAACTGCCGAAGCAATGAAAATCGTCACAGAAAAGCTCAACACAGATCCAAATGCTCGTGAAGCCTTGCAGTTTTTATTGGCACAAAACTATCTAGAGATGGGTAAAGAAATTGGCAACAGCGAGAGTAGCAAGGTCATGTTTATGGATCCTCGCAGCATGATCTCCACTATCGAAGGAGTGCAGTCAGTTATTTCGCAAAATAATAATGTCGACAGTAATCCTAGTACAGATAGCAACGGTAAAAAAACGCAGCCAGCAAAATTAGATCTTAAGCAAATCGAACGAGACTACAATCGTTAAATTTTAGTTTCTTAGAAATGATTAAAATTTAGAGTCGAGATCTCAAGATCTTGGCTTTTTCTCTTTTTATAATTTTTCAAACTAATGTTTATTTATGATGTGGTATTTAGTTTAGTGCCACACCAAGGACAAAAATTTATTTTTATATGAGAAGAACCACCATCGTAAATAGGAATGCCAAATTCTTTAGTTGTAGCAAAGCGATCGCGATATATTTCCGCTTCAACTCGCGTTGATGTGTTAAGAAGAGATAATTATCGCTGTGTGTTTTGCGGTGTGCCAGCCGAGAAAACAGAATTGCAGATAGATCATATTATTCCATTTTCTAAAGGGGGAAGCAATAAGATTAACAATCTTCAGACTCTCTGTCGTGATTGTAATCAAGGAAAAGGGAATAGATTTTCTGATTGATTATTCTAATACAGCAGCAAATGATTAACTGCGATCGCAACATTAGGAAAAGCCAGAGGCGATATATTTCCTGTAGTAAATTCTTGAGTCTGGCTGTAGCCTTGTGAACTTGGTTGAGTAAATACCCAAAGTTTGTTGTGAGGCAGATCTATGACCCAATATTCAGGAATACCATTACGAGCATAGGTAACAGTTTTCTCTTTAATATCCTTGTCTAAAGTTCGATTAGAGATTTTTATTAACCAGTAGATATCTTGTGGATAGGGGTGATGTTGTTTATAAATATCATTAGGCAAACGAACCACAGCTATATCGGGTTCGGGTTCGGAGTTATCTAGCGTAATAGGATGAGATTCTTTGATCCAAGCAACACCGTCTAAACACCTTCTTAGGTAGTTGGTAACACTGTCATTAGTAAAACTATGTGGTACGCCTGCATGCGTGCCAGCCCTTTGCGGACTCATTTCTATTAGTTCTCCTTCCAAAAGTTCCACAGGTTTTCCTTCTAACAAGCCTGTTTCGATCGACTGGTGATAATTATCTACCGTCCACTTATACCGAGTTTTCATAGCCTCTTACCTCTGTACGGGCGTGTCTTGGTGAGCGTACATGCGGGCAAGCCCTTTGTCTTGCGCCTACATGCGTGCAAGCCCTTTGTGTCGGACGGCGCTAATGCGCCAGCGTTGCGACTCACCGCACCATTGTACGCTTCTACTTAATAAATTAATTTTATCTCGATGCAAAAACTTACTCAATGACACTTCTGACACAATCCGAAGAATTCTAAAGTGTGATAGTAAACCTTAAAGGTATGAGACTTTTCTAGCTGCTTTTCCAAATCATGAACGGGACAGCGATCGATGGGAATGGATATGCCACAGTTGACACAGGTAAGATGGTGACGATCGCTTTCGACTGGACTATATACAGATTCACCGTTGGCAAGAGTACGTACCTGCACTGCACCCTCAAGCTTCAGCGCCTCTAGAGACCGATAAACTGTTGCTAAACCCATATCTTGTTCGCGACTGCGGAGTTCGATATAGAGATCTTGAGCGGAAACAGAACGCTTGAGATCCTGAAGTAAAGTCATGATGCGCTCTTGAGAACGAGTACGTTGCGTTTTCATAATTTCTCTTTAGATATCGAACCTAGATCTATTTTACTTTCGGATTGGTCTACTAGATCTTAACCGTTTGCAGCTTGCAATAAATAATCGAAACTTGAATCTGGAATTTATATTATTTGTCACCGCTAAGGCTATAAAATCATAGTGGCTTATAGCTTTTAGTAATCATCAACCGCAATTCAATGGCTACCAAATATCACGCTCGTATTTACGTCACTCTTCGCTCTTCAGTCTTAGACCCAGCAGGTACGGCGGTGGAGTCGGGACTCAAACAAATGGGATATAAAGAGGTAGAGTCCGTCAGAATTGGTAAGTATATTGAGATGCAGCTAACGGCAAATGATGAAGAGCAGGCAAAACAGCATTTAGATGAAATGTGCGATCGCCTGTTGGCAAATACGGTGATTGAGAATTACTGCTTTGAATTAACAGAAATGGCTACAGCATAATCAAAACTAAATAAGGAGCAGAAGTTATGAAGTTTGGGGTTATTGTTTTTCCTGGCTCAAATTGCGATCGCGATATTTTAACCGTAACTAAAGGAATATTAGGTGTACCTACTCGCATGGTCTGGCATCAAGAGACGGATATTCACGATCTCGATGCGATCGTCGTTCCTGGTGGTTTTAGCTACGGTGATTATCTGCGCTGTGGTGCGATCGCCCAATTTTCTCCCGTGATGGAAAGCGTCATCGAACATGCCAAGGAAGGTAAATATGTTTTAGGTATCTGCAATGGTTTTCAGGTATTGACAGAAGTAGGCTTATTGCCAGGGGCATTAATTCGCAATCGTAAGCTGCACTTTATTTGCGATCGCGCCTCTGTTAGAGTCGAACGCAACGATTTACTCTGGACGGAGAATTATCAGGCTGAAGAGGTGCTTACTCTGCCTGTCGCTCATGGAGAAGGCTGTTACTATGCCGATGACGATACTTTGAAAAGATTGGAAGATAATAATCAAGTGCTGTTTCGCTACAGTAGCTCGACTGGCGAAGTTACCACCGAGCATAATCTCAATGGCTCGATGAACAATGTTGCAGGCATTGTTAACCAGCAGGGTAACGTATTGGGTATGATGCCTCACCCAGAAAGAGCTTCCGATAAAGCGATCGGTGGTACAGATGGTTTGGCATTGTTTCAGGGATTACTTAACTCTATGGCGCTTGTTTAGGGAGCTTTTTGTCATAAAGTACTAGCAAGGATCTTAATCTCTCATTCATACGCGAGATTTATTATGATTCTGCTCTCTACATTTCGACAGTCCACATTTAACCATAGATTAGATATTACTTATGAACATCGAACAATTAAATACTGATTACGGAATTGCAGATAAGGTAAAGTTTGTTGAGGGTCAAGGCGGTTTTCCTGTTGTTGAGGTCAACAACGAGCATGGATCGGCGAAGATCTCGGTTTATGCAGGACAGGTATTGTCTTTTAAACCTGCTGGTCAATTAGAAGACATAATGTTCTTGAGCGACAAAGCTTACTACCAAGCGGGTAAGGCAATGAAAGGTGGTACGCCTATTTGCTGGCCGTGGTTTGGGCCAGATCCAGAAGATAAAGGGCGAGGGAGTCACGGTTTTGTCCGCAATCGTCTATGGCAGGTACGAGATGTAGTCAGTACCCAATCTGGTGCAACCAAGGTAACTTTAGGTCTATCTGATACTGATGAAACAAGAGCTATTTGGGACTACAGTTTTGATTTTGCGATCGCCATCACCGTGGGCAAGACATTAACGATAAATTTACTGACTAAAAATACTGGCTCGGAATTGTTTAATATTACTCAGGCTTTACACACTTATTTCAAAGTCGGTGATATTAATAAGGTTTCGGTATTAGGTTTGGAAGATAAGAATTATTTAGATAAGGTAGATGATGGCAAACAGAAAACTCAGTCAGGGAAGATAACTTTCTCAGCAGAATGCGATCGCATTTATTTGGATGTTCCCTCAAAGTTGACGATTGAAGATAAGTCGTTGAACCGCAAAATTGTAGTTACGGCACAGAATAGTAAAACAGCAATCGTCTGGAATCCCTGGTCCGATATTTCCGTAAAAATGGCAGACTTGGGCGATCGCGATTATCAAAACTTTGTCTGCGTCGAAACTGCTAATGCTGCGAAGGAAGTAATCAAAGTGCCTGCTGGCGAGCAGTATCAGATGAGTGCAGAATATGCGGTGCAGTAATTAATAGCTATGAGCTATTAGCTTTAAAGGCGATCGTTGCAATATACTTCAGGGGATATTTGGCGATCGCCTCTTACCTTGAAGGAGTTTAAAAGTTTCTCCTTTTGGAAGGGATTTCCTAAAGGGATACCGCTTCGCATATAGGGAGCATTTAAAAATCACTTTACCCTAAAGAACAAAGGGGTGGCACGCATACAGCTTTGCGCCTTAGCGTCTCTGCGCGCAAAATCCCTCTTAGCGTCTTAAACTTCACCAAAAATTAGTCAAGGGCAATCGCTAGCTTGCCTCTATTAAAAGAAATTAGAATCTAGAGAGAAATAAATTCCATCTTCTTGCAGAGAACTATCTTCCCCTTCAATTGAGGTGAGAGGAATACCCCAATCTAAACGGGCATTAAAGCGATCGCCCAGAGATAGGTTTAGACCCACTCCAATGGCAGGTAGAGTAGCATTAGCAACTTCAACATCACCACTATTCCAAACCGTTCCCACATCGAAGAAGGGGGCAACCTGCACCAAGCCATCAAACTTTTTAAAGCGTAAAACGGGAATACGCAATTCAGCCGAACCAAACAAGCCACTATCCCCCAGGCTCAGATCTTGACGATAGCCTCTAGCGCTGTTTACGCCACCGATGCGGAACTGCTCTAGGGGGACTAGATTGCCTCCTGATAGTTGAGCATCACCTCTAAGCAAAAGTAAAAAGTCTTCGTCTAAACGCCTGACCCACTGGCTTTGTCCGCGCCAGGAAAGAAAGGTACTGTCGGGTTCACCATCGTTATTGATGGTTGGATCGAAAGCATCTACACCCAAGCTAAACTGCGATCGAAAGGCGAGTACTTCCTTGTCGTTACGATTGACAAACTCTTGGAATAGTCTGACGGCACTAATTCTGGTTTCTCCATCTTCATTTGCACCGCGAGACAGTTGAAAGCTGTCGTCAAGCAGAAAAGTTTCGCTTTCCGTACGGGTTAAGCTCATCCCCAGAGCAAATTCCTTGGTGGGCTTAAGCAAAATCGGCTGACGTAAGCTTAGTTCATAATAACGAGACTTAGATTCGATATCTAGAGGGGAAAACGGATCTTCAATTACGTCGTTGGAGTTTGTGCCAAAAGCAGCCTCGATCGTGCCGTTTTTAGAATTAAAGGGCAGACCATAGCCAACGTCAAAAGCATTACTACCGTTAGTATTCGCATATTCTAGGTTAAGGCGATCGCCAAATCCAAGTAAATTGCCGTGGTTGATGCCGATCGTTCTTTGATTAGTGCCGACGCTGGGAGATCTGCTGTTATTGAAGCTGGTAGAAATATTAAAAACGTCTGCTTCCTGAATTTTAATATCCAACAGACTCGTTCCTGGACGAATACCTGCCGATAATTCTGCCGATACGTTGTCAATTAGAGGGTCGAGACGCAATAGTTGCAAAGCCGAGAGCAGAGAATCAACGTTGATAGGCTTGCCTGCTGCTGACTTGATACGAGAGGAAATATAGTTAGAAGATAAATTATCTGTACCTGAAACGCTAATTTCTTCTAACTGCCCTTCGAGTACGGCAATTTTGACCGTACCATTATTTAATTCTTGTGGAGGAATATATGCTCCCGAACTAACATATCCTTTTTCTGTGTAGAGCTTGGTAATAGTACTTCTCGCCTGAAAAAGTTCGGGTAAGGTTAGAGGGCGATTGCGATAGGATTTGACCGCTTGATTTAATTCTCGATCGCTAAAAATACTGCTGCCGACGACTTCAAAATCTTTGACGACAATTTGTTCGGGAACATTGTTATCCAGGCTAGTGACTGCCCTATCTGATGGTAATTCAGCTTGAGACAACAGAGAAGACGCTCGCTCTGGCAAAGAAATTTTCAAGATCGCCGAATCTGGCTCATTAACTCCCTGACTGGGACGAGGATTCGGCGACTTACTTTCCGCTACGCTAGCTGACTGAGATCCCAATAGCGCTGCAGCAATCGCCAGAGAAGTCAGAGATAATTTCGATAGGTGCATCCTGCCGAAGTAGTTTAAGCTAAGCCTTCGCCCAAAATTGCCTGATGTCAACATATTTAGTCACTATGCTTTGAAAGAGCCTTTGACCTAAAGTTCCCAAAAAGAGCGGATAAATAACGGCGATCGCAGCAATTTACAAAATATCATGCTATCAGAAGCATTTTGTTGAAGATTTAATTTGCAAGCTGATAGCGCATTCCTGGCAACTGCACTAACAAATCCAGCATTTCCAGCTCGGATAGAGCAGCTAAGATGTCGCCAATACTAAGTCCTGTTTGCTCGACAATAGTGTCTATAGCAACTGATTCTTGACCGATCAGAGCGTAAATTTGGGCTAATCTTGGCTCTAAATTTGGTTGAGGCTTAGCTGTATCGGGCAAAAGATCTAAGCAGGGCATCGTTCCCAACATTTCCAGCAGGTGTTCGCTGCCCAAAATGACGTGCGCTCCACAGTTGAGTAGACCGAGACAGCCTAGAGAACGAGAATTATCGAGAGAACCTGGCAGTACATAAACATCGCGGCAAAAGTCGTTGGCATAACGAGCCGTGATCAAAGCACCCGAACGGGTTGGCGCTTCAATAATGACGACGGCGCGACATAAGCCAGCAATGATGCGATTGCGAGCGGGAAAATGCCCTCGATCTGGTTGAGTTTGCGCGGGATATTCGCTGACGATTAGACCATCTTTGGTCAATTGATGATAGAGATCGCGGTTGCTAAAGGGATATATCTGGTCTACTCCCGTACCCAACACCGCAATGGTTCTACCGTTGGCTTCCAAGCAGGCATTGTGGGCGATCGCATCGACTCCTGCAGCCATTCCCGAGACGATGCCAAAGCCATGACTGACCAGGGCTTGAGTCAGCTTTTTTGTCCAGCGCTTGCCGTACTCGCTGGGATTGCGCGTTCCCACAATGCCCACCATTGGCTTACTACCACGATTTTCTTCTGGATCGACTTGTCCTCGATAGTAGAGTAGGGGTGGAGAACTGGGAATTTCTGCTAGTAGGCGTGGATATAGCGCATCATCTGGAGTCCAAAACTGAGGATTTTGCTGGCGATGAGGAATTATTAGTTCGGCAGGTAAGTGTTGAGGTCTGGGCTGTCTAATTGCCACCGCAGCTTTACCATTAATACCCTCAATTTCGGCAAAAGCGATCGCGGGGGCTGACCAGGCAGTCTGTAGCGAGCCAAAGTGCTGATGTATTTTTTTGAGAGAAACCGCGCCAATCCCTTTTATTCGCGACCAGGCTAACCAATAAGCTTGTTCTTGTACCATTACCGAATTTGCATTTTAAAAGCCTGTTATAAACCAACAACATACATAAGAAGTCGATCTGCCTCCCAGAGTATAAACAGGTAAATAAATTTTACGTTTCTAAAGATTCCTCAGTGTAATTACGGAAACTCTTTAATATAAAAGGTATCGCTCAAATATATTTAGCTATCTAAATGCCATGGCTATCGATCTTCATCGACTAGATCGAATTCAGGACTACGATCTGGCGATCGCCTCTCTCGAAGGATTTGTAGAAGAGTTGGCGATCGAGTTTGTGGCTGCCGATGAAGGTAAAGCGTATCTAAAAGCCCATCCCATAATGAAAGAGTATGTGGGTAGCTGGATCGAGCATTTGCTTTACTTTGGCTATGTATATGAGTCGGTAACTTTGCCCAACATGACCATAAATAACATCGAAGTTGTTGTGGCGCAGACTTTTCCCAATAAAATCACTTTGTTCGATCCTGCCGAAGCAGAAACGATAATTCCCGAACTAAAAGCATTTTGGCAGTGGCTCAAGCGAGAATATAATCATCCTCACGCCCACAAAATCATCAAGTTTTTGAACCAGCTTCAGCCTCGGTTTATCGAGATGATGAACGACCCTCATAATTTTGGCATTGCAAAGTCTTTTCTGATGTCGGGGATGGCAGCAGGGTTTGATATGACTAGTGAAGCAGGAATTAGGCAATTTCAACAGCAGCGCGATCGAGAATTGGCGACAGATGGCAAAGATTCAGCCGATCTAAACAGTTTGTTGAGCGATCTAACAATTTCGGGTAGCGATTTATTATCTCCAACAGAGCAGATCCAATTGGAGCATAATCTGAAAGAATTAGCCACCGAAGTACTAACGGCATTTCCAATGGAGATTCCTTCTGCAAAAGAGTTTCAGCTACAGCTACAGGGAAATATGACCCAGCAGCTAGTCCAAAAAATGCCCGAACTCTCCAAGCAGGCAGTTTCTATTCTCAAAAAGCAGCAAATATCGGCAGTTTCACCTGGGACAATCCTGCAAGATTTTAAGTCTCTCCTCGATTTTGTAGGCAATGAAGGAATTAGCGTCAGTGGGAAACGCCACTTAATTCCCATGAAGCGCCTAGGGGAATTTAACCAGCAGCTAGCCGAACCTTTGGATATCGATCTGCAGCGTCCCCAGCAAAAGTCTTATCCCAGCATTAATGGCTTATATTTACTGCTTAGAGCAACTGGTATGGGTAAGATACTCAGGCAGGGCAAAAAAGCAAAGCTGACCCTTGATTCGGAGATGGTTGAGCAGTGGCTGGAGATGAATCCCGTCGAGCAGTATCTAAACCTGTTTGAAGCCTGGCTAATTGTTGCTAATGAAGAGATTTTGGGCGAACGACCTTCCTATATGAATGAGGGGTTTAAATGTCTGCAATATTGGTTGAGAATGCCCCCTGAAGGTCAAAAAGTACCAGATTATCGGACTCAGGAAAATTTGAGATACTATCCAGAGTTTCACAACCTGGCTTTAATGAAGCTATTTGGTCTAGTTGAAGCTAATTATGGACAGCCACAAAAGGGCAAGGGTTGGCGGGTTGAAAGCGTCACGCAAACAGCATGGGGTAAAGCACTAATTCAGGCTGCATTTAGAACTCAGGAAAATACGGCGATGTGGGTAGAGGAAACAGCAGAGGATTTGCAGTTTGGTCATTTGCAGCCAATCTTACAGCCCTACTTTCCTGAATGGCGAAAAGCAATCGCCCTACCAAAAGCAAATTCTACGACGGGAGTATATGTATTCAAAGTTATCTGGCATCAGATCTGGCGGCGTATAGCTATCTCTAGTGAAATGACACTTTGGGATTTGAGTCAGCTAATTTTGCGCTCGGTTGATTTTGATGCCGACCATTTGGATCGGTTTAGCTACAAAAATCGGCTAGGCAAGACGGTAAAGATCTCTCATCCATATTTGGAAGAGTCTCCTAACACAGAAGAGGTAAAAATAGGCGATCTTCCTCTAGAAGTCGGATCGATGGTGGAATATCTATTTGACTTTGGCGACTGCTGGGAATTTCAGCTACAGCTAGAAGAGATTCGTTCGGATGTCCGTCCCGACTATGGCGAAGTTGTTGCCAGTCACGGTGAAGCACCCCCGCAATATCCTGACTGGGGAGAAGAGTATTAACAAACTAACAAGCTTAGATAGTTTTCTTATGCAGACTGGAGCAGTTTTACAATCTCGTCGGCATAGGCAACGGCGCTATCGCTCCATTTTTGCAGATTGGTTTGAGCGTCGGGATATGGCTGTCTGTCTAGCCGATCTAAGACCTGTTTAGCTGCGCTCTGCGATCGCTCTGGATCGATCGCCATAATTGCTGTTCCCCCAGCCTCAATGCCTGCGGTGTTGTGTTGACTGATAATTGCCCAACGACTCATGGATGCAGCTTCGGCAATGGGAAAACCAAATCCTTCTCTGTCTGAAAGAAAAATGACCGCCTTTGTTTGCCGATACCACTGGGCTAAGGCTGAGTCCGAAACGTATCCTTGATAGTGTATCCAATTGGTATCTGCGATCGATTTGAGGAAAGCTTCTCCTGCTGCTTGGGTCGATTCGTTCATCCCGCCGACAAGATGTAGTTCCCAGTCGCGATCGTCCATTTCTCGTATCGCCTGAGCTAACCTAACTGTCTCTGGAAGGCGTTTGGCTACGGGGTCTATTCTGCCAACATAGAGCAAAAAAGGTTTGCTGGGTGCGGGAATGGTTTCTTCGGGTAAGTCTATAAGCTGAGAATCGATGCCCTGAGATATGTAAACCAGCTTTTGGGTTTTGGTTAGTTGCGGACGGTAGTGATATAGATCTTCTTGAGTTGTTTTACTAATTGCCACGATTTTATCGGCAAATTTAACCGAAGCATCGAGATAAATCAAACCTCTAAGGGCAGTTTGTAGCTTACCTTTTGTTATTGCCTTCCATTCGTTGACATCGTGAATTGTGCTAATAGCGTGGGGATGCCAGGGTAACGGCATTGGGTTAGATAGCCAGACTAAAGTTTTAATTTGCGATCGACGACAATATTGGGCGAAACCAGTTCCAACCCAAAGATAGCGTTTCCAAGGAGCATAGTCTAACTGGGGTAATACAGTTACTATTTCTTGTAGTTTTTGTAGAGCAGGAGTTTGCGCCACAGCATTGGGACTAGCTAATATTTTCACCGTAATATTTCTGCTAGTTAATTCTCGCACCAAAGGCGGTAACAGTCTTTCTAAATGATGTCCGATACCCAAACGAGGCCCTAAATAATGTGCGATTAAAGCTACTGACATAATTATAAAAAGTGACTAATAATAGTAAGGATTAAAATTATTTGCTGACGATTTATGCAAATCAATTAGTAATTGCTTGTTAGTTAAAAATACGTAGATGACAGTATTGTTTTTTATGTCTGACTCAATTTGACAATATAACTTGAGATAATTTTTTAGTCTATTATTTGATACCCATAATGTAACTTGCCTTGCTATGCTTTACTATCCTCTGATTGTTAGCTATCAGCCAGTAATTAAATTAATAAGCTTATGCTTTTAGATAGATAAGTAGCTAGAACTAGCTTACAGATAAAACATTTAAAGGATTGTATTTTTTAATTAGCATTAAACGTACTTAACTATTTATCATTGTCAACACATGCTATATCGTTTGTCGGCAGTAATCGATCGCGGATTTAACTCTTATTACTGGTCGCGCCAAAATGGGCAGATTCATATTTGGCTGATTTCTCTAATTGCTATTTATACTCCTTTTGAAGATTTAATTGTTGCCTGGCTACCCCTACCTGGATCTATCCAAACAGGGCTACGTTTTGTCCCCGAACTAATTATTTATGCGATTTTTATTCAGGTAGTCGGTCAACGTTTGATTACGGGCAAAGGCTGGCAAAAAAGTATTATCGATCCATTAATATTAGTATTAGCGATCGCCACTACTATTTCTATCTTCCTCAATCACTCTCGGCTCTTTCCTAGTTTGGCAAACCTGAGAAGTATCTGGCGTTATCTGGCTCTATACTATGCTTTGGTCAATCTATCTCTAAGTCAGTCTCAAATAGTTCAACTACTAAAAATAATCAAGGTTGTTGGTCTAATCCAGGCTGCGATCGCTTCGTTGCAATTCTTTTTGCCAGGTAAGCTAAAAATTGCTTTTGCAGCAGGAAACTGTGAAAAGGGAGCAATTAAAAAAGCAAGCTGCGGTACGTTTCTTGACAGCGCTAATCTTTCGGGCTTTCTCTTATTAGCAATTGGTGTAGTTGTTAGCATTATCTACGCCAACTGCCATTATCTAGTTCCACCGCTAAAAGATGTTTTTGGTTTGGGTATCTACTACTTTGGCATGTTCGCCTCCAAAAAACGGGCAGCTTTAATTATGTCTCTTTTACTAATAGTTTTAACTTTTAGCTTCCTCAAGAGATTTCGCAATATTCGGCTTTTTCTTTGGGTACTTTCGGCTCTGGCGATCGCAGTGGTTTTCATCTATCCCCTACTAAGTTTAGATTTAGATATTGGACAGCGAGAAATTGGGGAGGAAGTACCAAATATTACCTCTTATTTCCTGTCAGTGTTTTCTCCCGAATACTGGGAACATACCCTGTCGGCTTCCCGTGGCTGGGTTGTAACTAAGGTTTTTCAGACAATGTGGGAGTCTTCAAGCTGGTTTGGTTTTGGTCCAGATCATGAAACTTTAATTAGCAATATGGGACAGTTTCTCACCTCCGATGAAGTCAAGAAACTAGTGAGAGATGCAGATGTATTTGACGACCCTTACTGGTTTGCTTATATGGGCTATTTTGGTGTCGTTGGTTTGTTAATTAATTGGCTAATTCTTTTGCGTCTTTTTCGGACTGGAAGGGAATTACTAAGAATAACTACGGTAAAAGATTATCAAGTGCTGGCTATTAGCTTTTGTTCGATTATCGTTGTGGCTTTCTTTTATTCTTTTGTAGAAAGAGTGTTTAAACTAAGGCACTTTTCGTTTTACTTCTGGCTACTAGCGGGGTTAGTAGTTAACGTCTATCAGGCTCAGATGTATGAGGTGACAAATCGGAAATAGTTTATTTAAAAATTATGCTTAACAGCTTCAACTATAACCAATCTAAGTCTCCGAAAGGACTCCTAAAGGATAAGCGATGCAAATAGCTTTACGTCGCCCAGATAAACGCGGATAGCAAGACAATCTTGCATCATATTTTTTCAATCTTTGCTAGACGTATAGGCGATAGAAGTCAACCATAAATTACTACAATCCCATGAAAATATCTTGCATTCTATTTTTAGTATCCTGGTAACTTCATAGTTACTCTATTGTTCTTAAATGCGATTGAAAATTGTAAATTAAAACGAGATTATTTACGTTGAATGATATTTATATATTTTGCTTAGATTAATTATGCGCTCGACAAAATTATGTGTTTTGTATTTGCTCCCTCTACTGACTTTTAGCGGCTGCACAGCGATCGCCGATAACGAAATAGCTGTAGAAACGCCAGAAAATAGACTGTCAGCATTAGAACTTATCAAGACAGAGTTAGGAGAACCTCGCAATTTATTGCCAGACTTTATGTGTTATAACGCCAATTCAGTTCAGGTTGCTGACTGGCAGAATCGAGATTTTATTGCTGCTGTTAATAATTTATCTCCTAGCAGATTGCGAATTCCTGGAGGCGACGTTGGTAATTACTGGGACTGGAAAAGAGGAGGTTTAATTAAAAATATTTCTAGCTTACCCGCAGGTTTACCTTTCTTTTTAAGATTTAAGGCTCGTCAACACACTGCTAGTAAGTTGCCAAATTTTCAAGCGGGTTTAGCTGCTACAAATACCGAGCCAATATTTGTCTTAAATATGCTAACTTCCGATCTTCAATCTCAGTTAGAAATGTTAGCTAAAGCCGAAGATTTAGGCATGGAAATAAAATATGTAGAGTTGGGTAACGAGCTGTATTTTAATATTCCTAACTATAAAAAAGTATTCCCCAATCCTCGCGCCTATGGTTTGGCTGCCAAAAAATGGACGGCAGCCGTCAAGCAAAAATTCCCCGATGCTCAAATTGCAGTTATTGGAGTTGTACCCCCACCAAATAAACCACCCCGTTTGCAAAATTGGAATAAGGTGATGCGAGGAACTGTTCTCCCTACTGCTGATGCGATCGCTCTACACACTTATTACAATCATGGTTTGGATAGTCGGAGCGGTAAATCTAGTGACTATCCTTATTTTGAACTAGAAGAAGTTAGTCAAATCTTGGGGGAACCCTTTAGGAACTGGCAAGAATTGAAGGAAGACAGGAACTATCAAGCTATACCCAAAGATAAGAAAATATGGATTACCGAATACAATTTGTTTGAAGATATTTTTAGAGATGGTAATGACAAACCGATTCCTAGAGTAGCTGGTAGCTGGACTCATGGCTTATATAATTTGGCAACTAGTTTGCTATTTCTCGAAGAGTCAAGAATTGAATCAATTTGCAACCACAGCTTAGTTGAAGGTTCGATCTTTGGGGCTATTTTGAATACTCGTGATAGCTTTGTCAATCCTGGAGATGAGAGTATGATAGCTACGCCCATGAGTTTATCAGCAACGGGTTCGGCTTTAAGCTTATTAGGAGAAGCTATGCAAAACATGACTTCTGCTAGACCGATCGAGTTCAAAAATGCTCCTCAGCTTATGGGCAAAGATAATTTAAAGTACCCTGCTGTATACGGCTGGCAGTTTAGTAGCAATCGCGATAAACGAGCTATTGTTGTTAACCTATCATCGCAAAAGTTAGAAATAGACGCAGCTAATTTAGCCGATACTTTTAATTACCAACAGCTTTTTGCTAATCCCAGAGCTTTAGTTAACGATCCCAAAGCTATAAATATAAATAAAGGAGAAGGGAATAATAAAATCGTGCTGCCTTCCTATTCTGTAACTAAGATTTATTAGCCTATCTTTACTTTTATATTATTTACTAACCATTATTAAAATGAATAATTCAGATCGGCTATTCGAGCCTATATTTATCGTTGGTAATTCTCGTAGTGGTACGACATTAATGGGAAGCATTCTCGGTTTAAATCCCGAAGTCTTTACCTTTGAAGAACTACACTTTTTTGGCACACTTTGGTCGCCAAGCGATCGCGATCGACAATTAAATCTAGATGAAGCAATATCTTTGGCAGCTAAGTTATTAGCAATCCAAGACGAAGACGTAATCAGTCATAAAGATCCAAATTTGTTCATGCCAGAAGCTAAAACACTTATTGGTAATCTGGCTGGAAATTCTTATATAGCAACTGATATTTTAAAAGCATTTTTAATCTATACTGCCAAAAAAAATAATAAAAGTATTCCCTGCGAACAAACTCCCCGCAACGTGCTGTATATCTCTGAACTATTAGAGCTATATCCCAACTGCCATATTGTTAATATGGTGCGCGATCCTCGCGACGTTTTATTATCCCAAAAATACAAGTGGAAAATTCGCTTTTTAGGCGCAAGTAATATTCCCTACCGCGAAGCAATCAGATCTTGGGCAAACTACCATGCCGTCACTATGGCTAAACTTTGGAATGTAAACGTGAATAGTGCTAGCAAGTACCAAATAAGCGATCGCGTGACTACCGTCAGATTTGAGGATTTAATTACTCAACCAGAGAATATCATTCGTCAAGTTTGCCAATTCACAGGTTTAAAATTTGCTTCAGAAATGCTTCGGGTATCTCAAAGCGAAGGCGGCGTTTCTTCCCACAAAAAAATTGCCCCAGGACAAAGAGGAATCGATTCTAGAGCCACAGGAAAATGGAAACAGGGTGGTTTAAGCCAAACAGAAATATATTTGTGTCAGCAAATTACTCAAGATAATATGCAAAGGCACAATTACACTATCGAACCTATAAAAGCCAGTCCCCTCCGTATCTTGTTAGCATGGCTATTCTTACCAATTAAACTAAGCCTAGCAGTATTGTTCAATCTTTCGCGCCTGAAAAATATTGTCGAAGAAATTAAAAAGCGCATTTGATTACGATTGTTATCTAGATCCACAGCACTCCAATCCCCTCCCGTTAGGATAAATATACATACTCATAAATTACTGCTGTGGAATCCAATCAAAATACTCCCCTAGAACATCAAAACGTTCCCGTTGCCCATCAGGGGTTGCATAGCTTTTTGTATAGTTCTGACAGCGAACACAGTGCCGAAGGCGCAGCAAAAGAAATTAGCGCCGATGGTACGAGTATTGTCGCCGTGACAGATTGGTCGCAGCAGGCAGAAAATGCCAAAGTCGCGGGGGTATATGCAGTATTAGATAGCGCTCGCACTTATCAATATATCGGCTATTCTAGAGATGTTTTGCGTTCTGTTAAGGGACACATCACCCAAAACGGCGAGCCTACCTGTACCTATATTCGCCTACAGACTTTTAAATTCCCCAAACGTCAGGCAATGGAAGCTTTAAAAGATGAATGGATTGCGGAGTTAGACTACACTCCCGCGGGCAATACTGGTGATGGTAACACCTGGGCGCGGACGATTGGCGAAGCTGCCAAAGCAACCATGACAGAAGCCGAGAAAAACGCCTACGAAGAGAAAAAGCTAAAGCTACGCAAAGCTATGGCAGATGCCACTCTAGTCGATGAATTAGAAGCGCAAAGTCAGAGCGATTCAGAAGTGCAGCGCCGACAAAAACTAGAAGCAGCAGTAAAAAATGATGACTGGAGTTCGGTTATCGAATCTCAACAGTAATTCTAATCTAACGCTAATCCTTTAGTTCTTGCAGCCCTACAAAACCAACAAAAAAAGTGTAAATACCGTAGCTTAGGGGATTTTTATGATGCGATCGCGCTTTTAAGGCAGCAATTATTCCCTCCACACCATGAGCAGCTAAAGCAACGCTTGCCAACCAAACAAGAGCATTTAAGTTGGGAGGCAGCGATCTATCCTGTAGACGTAGGTACAAATTTGCAGCTTCTAATCCCAAAGCGCCTGTCATAGCCAGGGTAGAAACAATTTTGATCGATTTGGCTATGGTGGGGTTCATTTAGACTGGCTACTATAAAGGTGCAAAATAATTATTGCTTATTTTGTGCGACAACTTTTCTATAATCAGAAAGTGTCGATCGCTGATTCTTATCGGCTACCAGTAATTCCAAAAATACTATCAATCTATGCGCGATCGCTACACGGTAAATAGTAAATTAGCCATCATCAGACAGTTATCAACCCTAATTGCCATTATTGCTGCCTTTGGCATGAATATTTGGGCAAACATCAATCCTCCCAATGGCTTAACCATTGGCGCAATCTCTCAGAATATCTTTAAAAATGTTTTAATCACCCCCGCTAGCTATGCCTTTGCAATCTGGGGCTTAATATATCTGGGCTTAATCTCTTTTGCTGTTTATCAGGCGTTACCAGGACAAAAAACAGACCCCCTGCTCAACAAGCTGGGTTACAAGCTAGTACTTGCTTCTATTGCTCAAATAGTTTGGGTCATTTGCTTCCTCTACCGACAGTATGCTGCTTCGACGATCGCCATGCTGTGCATACTTCTACCCCTGATTGGTGCTTACTGGAGTCTACCTTTTAAAACCCGCATATCGCGATCGTGCAGGTGGCTAGTCAAAATGCCCATCAGTATCTATCTTGCCTGGATTAGCGTCGCTACCATCGTCAACGGAGCAATTTTACTAGAGTCTTGGCAGTGGACTGGCTGGGGACTTAATCCCGCAGTCTGGACGGTAATTATGCTTTTAATTGCAGGCTTAATTACCCATTTTGTAACTCTTCCCCGACTTGATTTTGCTTACGGTGCAGTGTTTGTTTGGGCCGCAGTTGCGATCGCAATTAAAAATGCAGACACTCTTTTAATTGCAGGAACGGCGATCGGTTTGAGCATTTCTTTGACAGTGTTACTCCTTTCTTTCAGCTTTTATGGTTTGGAAAATAACGGTATTGAAGACAATGTCTAGGCAGAAGGCAGAAACAATTCAAGCCTGTTGCAATTTTTTATCACAACAAAAAGGGACATGTAAACCACACCCCTAAAATTAAACTATTAAGATAAATATCATTGCTGTCTCTATAGCTTCTAGCTATTTTGGCTCAGAAATAGCTGTCTTTCAGCCGATCGTCTTCTGCTTAACCCAGGCATTTGCACCAATCTACCGCGCATATCCGCCTTGTCCCAACGGAGAAATTCGTTTGCTGCACCAGTATAATCCTGGGCATTGATTTTTCTGACTAAGGTGCTTTTGGCAATCGCATCTACGCCAACATTAAAAGAAATAGAGGATAACGCGCTTAACTGGCGCTCGCTCAAGTCTACTTTAATTGCTTTTTTTAATTCTCGATCTATTTCCCTTAAATGCGCGTTTAAAGCTGCTTCTGCCTGGGCGGGAGAAATGCGATCGCCTATTTGGACGGGAATGCCGCCAATTCTAGATAAGCCATAACCGATTACTGGAGTACCGTCTGTATCGATATATGCATAGTTTTTAAAGCCTTCAAACTCTTTGATTATGTCAACAGCGATTTTTGAGACGGGCTGGGGTTTAATCGGGATAGGCGCAAGATAGCTTTCGGCATTTTTAAGATTAATTGCCAAAGAATCATCTAACCTCTGTAGCTGAAAATCTTTGACTACATGATTAGAGGGTTCGTAAATTTTACTTTCAGCGATCGACATGGTTGTTACGCCCAAAGAGCAAACGCAGGTTAAAACAATTGCTCCATCAATATATTTATTCAAAATTAGTTTATTAAATTTGTTATTTCAACGAACAGTTGTAGCCGATTTATTCAAATAAAGCGACTAAATTGAGCTAATAGTTAACAAAACTTTACTCGGTTAACTGTCAACCATTGGTGAGTATAAATCACTATAGGAGTTGAATGTTTATACAGCCTGTCGATTGAAATTTTAATTAATTTAATGAAATCATCTAGAAGAGAGCTTCTCCATCTTCATCTCTAGCTGTAGTATGTTTAGATTATTTAACTAGATGTCTGTAGTCGATTGAAATCGGTGGTCAACAGCATCTGATAATACAGCGATCGCTCGTTACAACTATTTTATTTATTAGATGCCAGCAAGCAGCTCAAAATGACGTAGATTGACGGCTTGTTTAAATTGATGAATAGCCTGTTCTCGTAAAAAATATTATTTCCGCGGCGATCGTTCGTAGCAACCAATGCTTATCTAGCGAAGTTCTGGAAATCTTTAAGCTCTAAATGGATAAAGTCGAGCTAAGAGTAACCGTACTTTAAACAAATGTGCCGTTGCTCTAAAGAAGCTGTGGGTTTGCACTGATAGCTAGCGGTTAATAGCTAAAGAATAATCAACTCCAACAAGATCGCTACAAAATAAAATGACTATAAAGATGAGAAGGCTTGCTCTTGGGGTTCTTTCCGTGTTTCGATCCCAAAAGCAAGCCCTTTAAAGTTCACTCCTCACCACACATAGAATTTTTACTTATTAGCTCGATAAACACGATCGCGGATGTAACAGTTTAATGATTGTCACCTCGTCCAAGAATCTGTTTATAAAGATATTGGTAAAAGTCTATGTATCTAACAAGTCTATTTAAGCAAACTGCCCGATAACCTGTTCGAGAATATCCGTAGCTCGATCTACTTCCTCTTTAGAAACAACTAATGGTGGCACAAAGCGAAGTACCTTTGCGCCTGCGGGAGCGAGTAATAAACCAGAATCCATTGCTGCCTTAACAAGCTCGATGGAGGTAAGTTCCACTTCGGGAGATATTTCAATCCCGTTAATTAGTCCCCAGCCACGCACCTCGATAAAGAGATGGGGAAACTTGTTAGCGATCGCTCTCAATCTGACCCGAAGCTGTTCTCCTCTTTGCTGCACGTTTTGAAGAATGCCTTCTTTTTCTATCGTCTGTAGTACTGCCAAAGCCGAACCGCAGGCAAAAGGATTTCCACCAAAAGTACTGGCATGGTTGCCAGGTTCAAAAGCAGCACAAGAGTCTTTACAAAGCATTGCGCCGATGGGAATTCCCCCCGCTAGCCCTTTGGCACTGGTAAGAATATCTGGCTCTATGCCCAGTTTTTCATAACCCCAGAATTTGCCACTTCTGCCAACGCCAACCTGCACCTCATCGAAGATTAGTAGAATTTGATTCTCGTCACAGATTTTGCGTAGCTTGAGAAAATAATCTAGATTACCTGGGCGCACTCCTCCTTCACCCTGAAGAGGCTCAACCATAATGCCTACTACACGGCTCAAAGTACCTTCATCCAGGTCGGTAATAGCGTTTTCAACTGCCGTAATATCGTTATACGGCACGTAGGCGAAACCAGGCATCAAAGGTCCAAAACCCTTCTGATATTTTTCTTGTCCTGTAGCAGTGATGGTTGCTAAGGTACGCCCATGAAAACTCGCTTTAGCCGTAAGGATAATGGGGTTATCTACCTTATCCAAATGAGTTTGAGCATATTTGCGAACGAGTTTAATTGCTGCTTCGTTGGCTTCTGCACCAGAATTGCAGAAAAACACCTTATCCATACAGGAGCGATCGACCAGCCACTCTGCTAAGGCTCCTTGTTCGGGAATATAGTACAGATTAGAAACGTGATGGAGTTTCTTTATTTGCTCGGTAACGGCGGCAATCAAAGCAGGGTGAGCATGACCGAGAGTACAAGTAGCAATCCCCGCCACAAAATCAAGATACTCTTTACCATCAGTATCCCAGAGGCGACAGCCTTCTCCTTTCTCGATCGCAATTGGAAAGCGACCATAAGTCTCCATGACGCTACGGTCGAAGCGATCGCGATCGAATTTGTGACTATGAATGGTAGAAGAATTTTCTACAATAGTAGATTGCATTACAAGTTACTCCTGATAAAGTTAATATTTGAAGAAAAATACATTTAAAATGACAGTTGTTATTCGATCTTACTGGGATTGTTGCCTTCAAAGCCAGATTCGATCTCAATGTAATCAATTTTAGGTAAAACTGTTGTCAAAGTCAGCACTGATTTTTGAAGGTATAGATGTATAGTTACACCTTTGAGGAAAAATATGGTCGTTTACGCAAGGAATTAGTCCGAGGTGGTGTAGTATTAGGCGGCATCGTTCTAATCGGTACCTTGTGGTATTGGCTAGTCGAGAAATGGACTTTTGCCGAGTCGGCGTACATGACCGTAATTACCCTCTCAACGGTGGGTTTTTCTGAGGTACGACCATTAGGAGAAAGGGGGCGTTTATTTACCGTTGCCCTAATCTTGATGGGTTTGCTGACGATCGGTTATATTGTCAATCGTTTTACAGAAGCCCTAATTCAGGGGTATTTCCAGGAAGGGATCAAACTAAGACAGGAGAGAAGTTTGATTGAATCTTTAGATGAGCATTACATAGTTTGTGGTTTTGGGCGTACTGGTCGTCACGTTGCCCGCGAGTTTTTTGACGAAGGGATTCCCTTCGTGATTATTGACGACGATCTCGAAGAAGTAGAAGAGATTAAGCAGCTTGGCTATACGGTAATCCTGGGAGATGCGACTCTAGATGAATCTTTAGTACGTGCCAGAATCGAAAAAGCAATTTGCCTGGTCACAGCCCTGCCCTCTGATGCCGAGAATCTGTATACCGTGCTGTCGGCTAAAACTCTCAATCCCAGAATTAGAGCGATCGCTCGTGCTAGTAACGAAGAAGCGGTAACAAAGCTCCAGCGTGCGGGAGCAGATGCCGTAGTTTCACCCTATATTACAGGGGGGAAGAGATTGGCAGCAGCAGCTTTAAGACCGCAGGTAATGGATTTTGTGGATGGTATTATTACAGGCTCGAATAGTTCTTACTATATGGAAGAATTCTTGATCGATTCTGAAGCCTGTCCTTTTGCGGGCAAGACTCTTAGGGATGCTAAACTGCGTTCCAAGTCGGGGGCATTAGTCTTGGCAATTCGTCGTTTTGACGGTAATTTAATTGCGGGACCAAATGGAGATACGCAAATTTTAGAACGAGATGCTCTAATCTGTATGGGAACAGCCGATCAGCTACGAATGCTGAATAAAATTCTCGGTCCTATTAATTCTAATAATACTCTCAGACTTCCTAAGACTAATAAGTAGATAATGTGATGATTGACGATCTTGCTTGAGGACTGATGGTTTATGGCAGCACATATTTTAGTGGTAGAGGACGAGGCAAAGTTAGCTCAGTTTATCAAGATGGAGCTAGAATTCGAGCAGTATCAAGTTACCCATGCCCCAGACGGTTTTACAGGCTTATCCACCGCCAGAGAAATTGAGCCAGATCTAATCTTGCTAGACTGGATGTTGCCTGGTATTTCTGGTCTAGAAATTTGTCGTCGCCTACGACAAACGGGAAGTAAAGTCCCGATTATTTTGCTAACGGCTAAAGATGAAGTCAGCGATCGCGTGGCGGGATTGGATGCGGGAGCAGACGACTATGTGATCAAGCCCTTTAGTATCGAAGAATTACTGGCCAGAGTACGGGCTAATTTACGTCGCGAACAAGAAGAAGATATTGACCTGCTAGAGTTTAGCGATCTAACCCTCAATCGCTCGACTCGTGAGGTATTTCGCGCTCAGCGATCGATCGAGCTAACTGCCAAGGAATTCGACCTGCTAGATTATTTACTCTCTCATCCCCGTCAGGTATTGACCCGCGATCAAATTTTAGAGCGGGTTTGGGGCTACGATTTTATGGGTGATTCCAACATTATCGAGGTTTACGTGCGCTATCTACGTCTAAAGCTAGAGGATAAAGATGAATCTCGTCTGATCCAAACTGTTCGGGGAGTTGGCTATGTCCTGCGCGAATAGTAGAGACATGGCATGCCGCGTCTCTACTACCTAATCTATTGCCAGTTACCGACTAAGACGTAGGAAGCCCAGTAGTAAGGATGGGGTGGAAGCTGTTTTAGTTCGGGTAGGGGGGGATTAGTTCGCAAGGATCGAATCAAAGCTAATTGAGCCTGCTGCAGCGCATCGACCTTTTTTATATCGGGATTTTCTAGCTGGCGATAAAAATTCTTCATCAGCTTAGTTGTAGACTTGTCTTCTACTGACCACAGAGATGCCACCGTACTGCTGCCAGACCTGACCGCCACCCCCGCCAAGCCTAAGGCAGATCGTTCATCCCCCGTAGCAGTATCGCAAGCGCTAAGGACAATTAATTCTGGTCGATTAGGACTAGAGGCGAGCAGGGTACTAAGAGTGTCCAGGTCAATGGCATTGCGATCGCCCGTAACGATAAAAGTTTGGGCGGGATCGGAACTAAAGACACCGTGGGTGGCAAAATGGACTATCGAAAACCCAGACTCTAGCTGCTTTTTAATATTAGCGAGGGTAAATTCTCCATCGAGTAGCTGTTGCGATCGCGGAAATACAGCCTTAATTCCCCTTAACTCTTCGGGAACGTTACTCAAGGCGGGAAATATTTCTCCCCGAACCTCGACCTGTTGGCTCAATCCTGCTGCTAAAACTTTTAGCCTACTCTTGGGTATAGAACTGGTATTTAGTAGCTGTAGGCTGGGAGCAAGAGCCACTCCGTGCTTTTCGAGAAGATACTGCTGACCGTCATAGAGTGCAGCCATTGGTACGTTTTGCAATCTGCCACTAAGTACAAAAACTAGAGTCTCGACCTGATTTGAATTTAATTCACTTTCCAATGGTTCGATCAGCCAACGATATATCTCGCGCAGATTTGGCAGTAAGGCTTGAGTATTTTCGGCTACTTCTCTCGAATTTAGAAGAGTTGTGCTAAAAATATTGACAGCAGAATTGTTGAAGCTTTGGTTATAGAGGCTGTCGTATAGAGAATCTAAGGTTCGATCGACAAGTTTTTGAGAAATTTGGGTCGTAAAACGCTGTATTGGTTTTCCCGCCAGAGATAAAATTACTTCTAAACGATCTTCTAAAACAATGGGATAAATTACTGCTGCTTGAGGGTCTAAGTCGTCGATTGTCACTGCAATATCGGCTTCTGTCGAACAGGGATCTTGAAAAAAGTTGTCCAGTTCGGCAAGCTGGAGAGATTCGATCGCCTGACGGGCTAATTCTAGATTATTATCCCTGGTGGCGTTGCCAGTATTAGTGACGTCTAGGGATTTTGTTGCTTGAAACTGTGGTTCGGATAATAGCAGATTTGCCAAGCTCAGATATACGGGCTTGACCTCTTCGCGAAAGTTGAACTGTACGACCTGATTATTGGTATTTAGATCCGTACGCAAAGATTGAAGGGTATTAAATGCCAGAGTATAGGCAGAGATCGCTTCGTCTTTGCGGTTTGACTGTTCTAGTAGTTTGCCCAACTGGGATTGCCAGAGGTAGCTAACTTCCCTGGCATCTCCACTAACATTTTGCGCTTCGGCTAAAGATAAAGCCCGATTGGTTAAAGCGATCGCCTTCGTTAATTCTCCCTGCCGTCCATAGTTTTGAGCTAAATAGCCCAGGGCATAACTTTCTGCTTTAGGATCTTGTATTTGCCGTGCCTGCTGTAGCGCTCTTTGTAAGACCGTCTCCGTGAGGGCGGTTTGTTTCAGCCTGGCTAAACTCTTGGCATAGTTAATCTGGGCATAAATCCCCTGACGACTGGCAGGAAGTTGGGTCAGATTAGCTGTCACTTTCCTAACCAACAGATCTTTGCTACCTGCTATTTCTGCCAGCAGGGAAGCAGCAAAATTATTGGCTTTCTCGATCGAACTAGTTTGAGACAGTCTTTGCCATGATTGAATCCGTCTTTGAGTTCGCTGTTGCCACCAGGCTTCAATATCAATCAGCAGTGATAAATGATTGAGCTGGGCAAGGGTTTGAGTCAGCAGTGGTGGTGTGGAGCTGATTACCGACTCATAGGCTGCAAATGCTTCGAGATAGGGACTCAGCGCTAGTTGAGGATCTTGGCGCGCGATAATTTCCGTAACTCGATCGTAGTTCTGGCGATCGCGAACTCGATCGCCTATTGCCTGCCGTACGTTACCCATCGCCAGAAGAGTGGCGGGCAATTCTGATGAGTTTTGAGTTGCCCGAACACTAAGCTGAAGAATTTTTTGACTCGCGTCAAGCCGACCTCTCTTTTGCAGAATACTGCCCAAGCTCCGCAAACCAATTCCTTCTACCAAAGTGATTTTTGGCTGCTGTACTAGTTTTTGGCTTAATTCTTCTATCTGAGTTCGACTACATTGAGGGTGTTTTACTGCAAAAGCCTGGAGTAGAGTATTGCAGGCACGGGGATATAGACCTAAATCCTGCAGTATTTGGGATTGGTTGATTAGACTTTTGCTTTTGCCCAGGCGATCTCCCTGGGCTTCAAAAGCTGCTGCTGCTAAAGACCATTTCTCTATAGCGGGAACTAACTCACCATTTTGATAGAGTTCCTGAGCCTGTAAAGATAACCCCAAACCATCTTCCTGAGACTGCGCGGCTGGATGAATCGCGATTGCTAACCAGGTAGACAATACAATAATCAGTATCTGACGCAACAGCAATCTTTTATCCCTTAACATGAATCATCAACCATTGACTTGTATACACTGGCTTTAAACCAAAAATTTCAACCCAAATTTGCCAACCGTCTGGGGCTACTGCCGTATCGATTCTAGAAAATATCGTATTCTAGCTGTAGATAGACTCCATCTTCTTGTAACGAGCTGCCTCGATCGTCACTATTTATCAGGGGAATACCCCAATCTACCCTTGCCGAAAAACGCTCTGGTGTCTGTAATAGTAAACCGAATCCAGTGCCAACTAGGGTATTAAATTCTGTATCTTCGCCACCGTTATTCCAACCAGTACCAAAATCAATAAATGGCGTAAATTGTAGAGTTGCCTCAATTGACTCAAACTCAATAATCGGCAGGCGCAATTCTGCAGCAGCCAAGAATCCATTGTCTGTAAGTAAAATGTCTTGGCGATAACCGCGAACGGTATTTGCGCCCCCCAAACTAAACTGTTCGGTAGAGATTAGAGGGTCGCTGGCTAACTGTAATTCCGAGCGCACAAATAGGGTAGAACTAAAGGTAGATGGCGATTTATTTAGCGATCGCAAATAGGAAAACTGACCCCGCCAGCTAAAAAATTGACCATCAGCTCCATCCTCTAAAATTGTGGCATCGAGAACATCCACTCCCAAATTAAACTGAGAACGAGCCAAAATTACCTGACGACGATTTCGCTGCAGCCATTCTTGACTAAAACTAACAACAGAAGTACGGATTTCTCCATTTTCATTTGCTCCAGCTGTCAAAAACTGAGGCTCATCCATAATGCTACTGTCGCTTTCTCTTCTGCCCGCCGTTAGACCTAAAGCCAACTCTTGAGAGACTTGAGGGTTTGCTCTTTGTAATATAGGCTGTCGCCATGTCAGATCGTAGTTGCGAAATTTAATATCAATATCTAACTCTTCAAAAGTAGACTGAGTAATTTGATTTTTGCCCCCACGAAAGTTAAATCCTAGAGTCCCATCCTTAGCATTTAAAGGAAAAGCGTAGCCTCCACCATACTGATTACTGCCGTCCGTATTGTCATAGGTCAGGTTGAAGCGATCGCCAATTCCGAGTAAGTTCGCTTCTTCGAGCTGAATTCCCCTTTCAAACGAACCAATACTTAAATTACGGTTGTTGTTTAGTTTGGTTTGTAAACTAAAGGTATCGGCGCTAGTGACCGAAACTCGTAAAATATTTGTGCCTGGTTTCACTCCCGAAGACAATTCTGCATTTAAACTCGTGACGATCGGATTTAGCTGAAGTAGCTGCAGGGCTGACTGCAGTCGATCTATGTTGAGAGGGGTCGAAATTTTTGGTTCTAGTCGACTCCGTAGATAATTAGGTTTTAATCTGCCCGTAACCTCAATCTCAATTTTATCCAAACTTCCTTCGACAATCTGAATTTGTACCGTCCCAGACTGCAGGTTTTGTTCGGGAATATAGGCTCCCGTCGTAATATATCCCTGACTTACATAAAGCTCGGTAATCTGATTGGCTGCCTGTACTAGCTGAGCAAAGGAAACTGGCTTATTGGTAAAATCGGCGATCGCTGCATTTAATTCAGCAGGGCTAAATACTGTACTGCCAACAAACTCAAACCGCTCTACGGCAATATTGCCAGGAATATCTAAAACCGATTCGGGAACGGGGGGAGTAGGAATAACATCAACAGGATTATCTTTTTGTGGCAATAGAATTGGTCGTTCTGGTCTATTACCGTCAGGAGTTAGAGGTTCAAAACTTTGGGCAGATGTTGGCTTGACACAAAAAGAGCTGAAGACAAACCACAGTCCCCAGTTCCAAAATCCTGCCTTTTTCCTGCTAGAGGTTTGACCCATAGCAAATATATTAATGGTGGTAGTTCGGTGTTTAGAGCGGATAGATTAAGCAATCCGAACAAGACTAGCTAATTTGCTCGAAGCTGCACTCAAGCTCGGTAGCGATTAATTTCTGCTGCTATCTATCACAGTAATATTTCGAATGAATCGATTTTAAACTACAGTTTCTTCTAACTTACGTAATCTATCATCAACTATGAACCTCTGCAAATATGAATCAAATGCAAAATGGGTCATCTGTTTTCTATACAATAACTATTATAAAAGCAGTTAAATATCATATTAAACAACTTTTAGATTCTTTTTAGTTACATTTTTCTGCTATACTACTTTTCTCAATCCATAACAGAACTATACTGCGACTATAGAACTTAATCTCCCCGAAGTTTTAATTTTGGCATCCATCAAATATATATAAATATCTAAGTACGAAGCCTTGTTGATAAACCATGATTATGATTCAACCAAACTATTTGGCAGCAACCTTTTCAGTTATCACTTTAGCAACCTCAGTATTTGTGGCTGCACCCGCATCAGCTAGAGCAGTTAGCGTTAGCTGCGAGCAAAAGGCTGATATTCCCACAGTAACGGCTACTCTTTCCAACAATAGTGCATCTCAGATAACTTCAATTCTGTCATTTTTGCCAAAATACTTTGAATCCGAACGAGCAATAGAGGCTTGTCAAAATACAGCACAAAAACTGAACGCTTTTTATAGTCAAAACAGCATGAACTACTTGGCTAGCGACACGGTGGCAGGAAAACCAGTAGTTTGCGCTGTGGAGCGTCGGGGACTGAGTTGCGATAGCTACAATAGCGATATTTTGTTCTCTCTCGATCGCCCAGTCAGTCCTACAGAGCTTTTATATAATATGTTAGGAGACAATTTCAAAGGTTCTCAATCCCCTTCTTCGAGAACTGTAAGTCGCATTTACACAGATTTAAGACCTCTTTGGTGGCCTTTCTAACTGTTGAGTCTGCTTTGATAGTTTGATAGGTAAAACTCAACGACACTGCTGTTTTGCATCTTTAGCGATCGCATAATCGGGATTTAGCTCGATTGCTCGCTCGAAAGATTCTACTCCATCGGCATACCTTGCGGATTTACATTGAGTCTTGCCCAGATAAAACCATGTTTGAGCCTCTTGGATAGGGCTTAGCTCAGAATCTTTTAGCATTTGCCTAAACTCAAATTCTGCTTCAGAGTGGCGTTTTGCTTTATCAAGGGTAATGCCTTTGCCAATGCGAGCAGGAAAATAGTTAGGACTGTATCGAATAGCTCGATCGTAAGCAGCGATTGCTTTGTTGAAACTTTCTGCTTGACGAGAGTTGTTGCCTAATAAAGTCAGAGCAACAGCGAATTCCCCTTGAATACTATCTGAACCTTCGAGGGCCTCTATTTGCTCTAAAGCTCCAATTGCCTGCTGAACTGATTTAATTGAAGCTTCGTTTTCTCCCAGGGCGCGAAGAGACTCGCTTTTATTGATCGAAAAAATTGGATCGGTATTATTCAAAGCGATCGCGCGATCGAAAGCCTTCACCGCTTCTGAGTATTTTTTGAGATTGTGTAGGGCTTCTCCCTGACAGTTCCAGCCATAAACCGCTTCAGGATGGATGATTGTTGCCGTTAAGCAAGATTGTCGCATTGCTTCATACTTTTGCAGCCCAGCTAAAGCATATCCGCGGTTAGTCCAAGCTTGAAAGTAATTACTGTCTATTTCAAGTAGCCTATTATATTCATCGACAGCCTCCTCAAAGGACTTTTGCTTTAAGAATTCATTACCCTGTCTAAAAGATTTCCGGACGGTGACGCGCTTGAAAATATTGTCGACCGAAATACCAGATAAGCCAATTAAAGTTAATAGCAGTAGAATATTTTTAAGATTTAGCCAGCTATCTTGAGGTTCACTTCCAGGGGAAGAGCTTGCCACTACAGCGTTAGAGCTATTATTTCCTTTGGAAATCGGGATGCCTCGATCTATTCCCAGACGGACTCGATGATTTAAAGTCTCAACAACCCAAGTGAGGTTAAATACAGATTGATAAATACGGTTAGCAACTACTAGTCTGGCTTGCTGTTTGACTGCTAAACCCAAACTTAGCAGTTCTTGCTGTTCTAAGCTACCGTCTATCAATGCCGTCCCCATCAGGACTTTTTGGTACAGCAGCAATAGTCGGTCGGGAGGACAATGCTGATTATTTATTAAGCGTTCTTTAATTCCCCGTAGATGTAGCTGTAGCTCGTTGCTCGACCAGTTATCGACTATCTTAGTTTGAACCAGATAATCCACCTGTTCTTCTTCTTGGAGAGAGAGGGGAGTCTCACCTTGAGCAATCAGGGCAAATATCTTCTGAGTTAGTAAAGAATGTCCTCCCGTCCATGACAAGACTCGCTCTAAAGTCTTTTCTGAATAGTTGTCCTGCCCTTCGATCTTGAGCAGCTTACGCTTGATCTGGAGAAAACCTTCATGAACTTTCTGAGAATAATCTTGCTTCTCATCGATCGCACCATTCTTTAGTTCTTTCGGTAAGTATGATTTTCCTGCATTAACGGTAGTTGTCGCTTTTTCTACGGACTGTTGCTCTTCCAAGTTCGCTGATGCGGGATTAGAGTTTGACTGAAGATAACGTAGAAAAAAATCTAGAGTAGTTTGTTTGAGCCACCCCTTGGCGATCGCCAACTCTCCGAATTTGCGCTCGCTATTCTTTTGTTCGAGCAAGATCGCTTGAATCTGCCTCTCGTTCAATAAAGCAGCCTGTTTTAAATAATGACCGATTGGCTGTTTTGGCTGTTCGGAAATAGCACCATCCCAACGCTCGGCAAAAAAGTTAGCGGTCTGAGGATCGATTCGACCTTGAATAGCCAAAATCTCGCCTATCTTTAAACTGCTGTTGGTCTGCTTTTGCTGTTTGAGGGCTTGATTTACCTGCTCGGCAGATACTAAACCTGCCTGCTGTAACACAGCTCCTAAAGGGGGTCTGTTACGAGAATAAGACACTATGTTCTACAAAAATCAATTTATTTATCGAGCAAGAACGATCGACAGATCTCCTAAAATAAGATTCGCAACGTTAAACCTCATTACAGTAATTCAGTCAGGATCTATAAAGTATCAAAGAAAATTACGATCGCCTTGAGCCACTATTTAGAGATACACGATATTTTCAAATTAATATAGGTAAGGAGTATCTTATCAACAATTGCACCAAAGTTACATAAAAGTAGCTGACCTGAAACTTTGTTTTTATCTTGTTGCCGACCGAACAATAATATAGCTTCAATCTTACTAACTTTCTAATCGACCGTTGATTTTAAAATCTAGATGCCGTCGAGTTTTCTCTCGCTTTTCGCCCATTGTAAATAAATATCCGAGATATTAGTTGTTTTTCCCGTTTAATATGCTAGTATATATTTCGTGGCAAACAAGGAACTTTCCTTGGTAAATAGACAAAGTCTAAAACTTTTGGGACTGTAGTTCAGCTGGTTAGAATGCCTGCCTGTCACGCAGGAGGTCGCGGGTTCGAGTCCCGTCAGTCCCGTTCTAAAACTGATAACGATCGCAGCGTAATTTCTGTGACTGTTTCAATCTGTAGCTATTGAGTACTCTCGCTTTTGCGGTCACTAGCCCTCTGTCTTTATAGGCTTTAAATAAAGTGCGATCGCAATCAAAATCATCGCCGAAATCTTCAAACTGTGCCTCTAAAAGCAAAGATATAAGATGTCTAGTTCTACGTGCTAATGCAAAGCAATTTCGTAGGACTCAACCTGCTTAAAGCAATTGAAAACTGCATCAACACCCATTTAAGAATCAATAATTTCGCGATCTGTAGGGGAATCTATATTTTCACGATCGCATCAAGAGGGATTGCCCTTGTTAGAGACATTACGGGTTTTAATGCTGACATCGATTGCCAGTAAGATATTTTCTCGCTCGATCTCTACCGTTGTCAGATAAGTGACGACACTGTTCATAGTCATATTCCCCAGTTGTGATAAATATTAAAGCGCTCGACACTTGTTATGGAGTTCTTAAGAACCTCTGAAGTTGCGACCTTTGCTTCTTATTTAGGTCGGATTTATATTCATAACCCCGATCGGAATTGCCTGGCAAAGTAGTATCAAACTTAAAGAAAGTAACTTCACTATTAAAACCCCTAGCAACACATCCAACTCATTTGGGGGCAAATTCTCGATCGCCCAAATAGGACTCAGCGTCGATTTCTTTAAACACTTTAACGATTGCTATAGACATCAGACGGGAGAAGACTGTTTGATTCAGGTAGCTCAAGCAGCACAGTAAGCGGTAAAAGAGCCAGACAGTTTATTGGTTCACTATGGAGGAGAAGAGTTTGTAATCGTTTTGCCCCATACAGATATTGAGAGGGTAAGTGCGGTCGCCAAAGCTATTTAACAAGAACTCGAACGCTGCTAAATTGTTCACGAAGAGTCAGAAGCTAGTCAATTTGTTACCGTCAGTATCGGTGCTAACTGCCAAATCTCCCTAATAGATGGCATTCCTGAGCTAATGCAGCTTTATATATGGCTAGAAAACTGGGTCGCAATCGATATTGTGTTCTAGATTAAATGTTAAAGCGATCGCCAACTTGTTTTAATATTTCTCTAATTTCCTTTATCGTACGATCGGTAAGCGATTGAGAGACTTTTATCACGTAATTCACCAGCCTTTTGCCAATAATCTATGTAAAAAAGTAGCATTATTTCTTAATATTACTTAAAGTATAAATAAGCACTCTTCAATTCTTAAGATTTATTTTATGCGTCATCATCTAACCAAAGTTTGCCTGTCGGCTTTGCTTTTAATTTGTCTCTCAGTTGCAGGAATGTTTGGCTTTAGCGCCCCAGCGCAGGCATTACAGGTAGAAACTCAGCCATACTTTATTAAACACTTAGAAAAGGATCGCATTCTTTCCGTATCTCCCAACTTTAGAGGCGATTTAACCCAAACTAGTTTGCTACCCTCTTTGACTGAAATCAGCGAGGACTATCACATAAGAGCGACTAGATCGGTCAAAGCCGAGAAATTAAACGGCAAGTTAGTTCCAGGCTTAATTGTCTATGTAGAAGCAAAATCGGCGATCGGACAATCCAACGGTATGGTCGCAGCAAAACCTTAGTCGGGTTTTAGATTTAGCAGACATTTGATTTTCCAGCAGCGTCTTCTAGATTGAGGATGCTGCTTTTTGCTTTCTGCCTCGTTTCTGCCTCAAGTCCTTTATCTACAAGCTGCCTTCTAGTTAATTCCAAAACGATAGCCTTTCCCGTATACAGTATGAATTAGCTGGGGTGACTGTTTAATTTCAATTTTACGTCGCAATAGCCTGACTAAAGCAGCCAAAACGTTACTGCTAGGTTGTTCATCAGCTTGCCAGAGGTAGTTATAAATCTCTTCGTGAGTCAATAAACGATCTGGGTGCTGCATAAAATAGGTTAGAAGTTCGATTTCCTTTTCCGATAGATCGATCGCCTTATCATGACGATAGGCAATTTGATTCTCCACGTCTAGCTCTAGATCTGCCACCTTTAAGCGATTGCTTTGAGGTGTTTCGACCGTCGAACGACGGAGTAAAGCCCGCACTCTGGCTAACAATTCTCGCAGTTCAAAAGGCTTAACTAGATAGTCATCTGCTCCCGCATCCAAACCATCGACGCGATCGTCCACCGTATCCTTGGCGGTTAGAAACAAGACGGGAGTAGCAAGAGAATGCGATCGCACAGAGCGACAAATTTCGATGCCCGATTTGTGGGGTAACATCCAGTCGAGAATCAACAGATCGTAGTTATTTTCTAAAGCTAGTTCCATTCCTGCTGCACCATCATTAGCAATATCTACCTGATAGCCTTCCTGTAGCAAAATTCGGCTCAAAGGATCGCTCAATTCAGTTTCGTCGTCCACCAGCAAAATTTTCATCGATATTTTTTAATTTGCGCCTATCGCCATCGAATAATATCTAAAATGATATCTGTAGAGGCAACGAGAAATAAAGAAACAGTAGTTTGATTATGCAATATCGGCGCTTTGGTCGTACAGAGTTACAGATGCCCGTATTTTCCTGTGGGGGAATGAGGTATCAATATAAATGGCAGGATCTTCCCCAGTCTGAAATCCCTGAAGCCAATCAGCGCAACCTCGAAGCAACTATTCGCCGTTCGTTTGAGCTAGGGATAAATCATATTGAAACCGCCAGGGGCTATGGTAGTTCGGAGATGCAGCTCGGCAAGATTTTGCCCCAGCTACCGAGAGAGAAACTAATTTATCAAACTAAAATTTCTCCTCAAGCAGATTCTCTGGATTTTCGGCGTAAGTTTAAGCAGTCTCTCAATTTCTGTCAGTTAGACTATGTAGATTTGTTGGGACTTCACGGTATCAATAATGAGTCTACTCTCCATAATGCTATACGTCCTGGCGGTTCTTTGGATGAAGCTAAAAAGCTAAAAGCAGAAGGCAAAGTCAGACATATTGGTTTTTCCACCCATGGTTCGACAGAAATTATCACCAAAGCGATCCAAACGGGCGAATTTGACTATGTAAATCTGCACTGGTATTACATCAATCAGTGGAATTGGTCGGCGATCGAAGCAGCACGAGAGCAGGATATGGGAGTGTTTATTATTTCTCCCTCCGATAAAGGTGGACACCTCTATAATCCACCTCAGAAGTTAGTTGAGTTATGCCAACCTCTGAGTCCAATGGTGTTTAACGATCTGTTTTGCCTTTCCTATCCACAAGTACATACTTTAAGCTTGGGTGCAGCCAACCCCAGCGACTTTAACGAACATCTCAAAGTTCTACCTTTACTAGATAAAGCAGACGAAATCTTACCTCCTATCTTGGAGCGTTTAGAACGAGAAGCGATCGCCGTATTGGGCAAAGACTGGCATGATAACTGGAAAGATGGCTTGCCCAGTCACGAAGATACTCCTGGTAATGTCAATCTACCCGTAATTCTCTGGCTGCGTAACTTAGCCTTAGCTTATGACATGATCGAATATGGTCAAGCCCGCTATAACCTTTTAACCAATGCTGGTCACTGGTTTCCTGGGGCAAAAGCAGATCGAGTTGACCAGTTGGATCTACAGCCCTGCCTGCAAAATAGTCCCTATGCAGCTAAGATTCCCAGCTTATTAATGGAAACAGATAAACTGCTGGGTGGCGCACCTGTCAAGCGTCTGTCTCAAAGCTAGATTAATGTCTCTTCATCCCCTCGTTCATTCGTCCCCGAACCTTTGCGGGTGGACACCAGAGCATCCACTGGAGGCTATGGGGCTGGGAAATAAATCCCAGCCGATGATAAAAGTCGGCAACGTGGGGACTGGCGAAGAGGGTAATGTCGGCTATCTGTACCGTGTGAAGCTCCTGGGTTAAAGTTTTGACCAGGGCTTGACCCACTCCTCTGCCTTGAAAGTCTGGATGTACGACAATATCGAGTAGGGTAGCCTGGTAAACTCCATCACTAACGGCTCTGCCAAAGCCAATTAGGCGCTGTTCTCGATCTATGTGCCAAGCTGAAATAGATCGAAAGCTAGCGTTTATAGCTTGTTCTAGCCTGTCTAAAGGACGACTCTGCCAACCAACGGAAATACACAGGTCGTTTACCTGACGGGGACTGACAATTCTCTTTGTTTCGATCGCAATTCGCCCCGTCATAGATATTGGCGATGAGAGTGGACTGGCTGCGGGCTGTAGAAGAGAACTGGCTGTCTGTCCCAGAAGTGCTTGATTAGTTGCGATCGCATTTTCTAGCTCTTGATGTTTCTTGAGCAGGGTAGAAAGACGATCTAGAGCATCAATATTTGCTGGCTGAAGTTCTAGCAGCATATAGCAAACGGCGATCGCCCCATGGATCTGATGTTGCTTAGTTAAACCTTTTACAAGCTCAATCAATATTTCGGGTTGAGTTTGCAAGCGGGCAAAAATCGAATCTGGGGGTGGGGTGTCGATCGCCTGACGATAGTATTTGACTGTCTGAGTTAATCCCTGCTGCTTGAAGGCATTGCCCAGTTTTTGATAGGAAAGAGAGTGGTCTGGTTGCAGATAAATTCCCTGGAGGTAACTAGCGATCGCCTCTTGCCACCGCTGGAGTTTGGCATAAACATCTGCGAGATTGTGCCACGACCAAAAAAACTCTGGATCGAGCTTGACCGCTACACTATATGCCTCGGCTGCGCTTTCCCACTGCTGCAATTTAGTATATACATCTGCAAGATTGTGCCACGACCAAAAAAACTCTGGATCGAGCTTGACCGCTACGCTGTATACTTTTGCTGCTGATTGCCACTGTCGTAGATGGGTGTAAACGTCTCCTAAATGGTGATACGACCAAAAAAAATCTGGTCTAAGTTCAATTGCCTGCCTAAAAGCGATCTCGGCTGATTGCCACTGCTGCTGCTGACGATAGGTATCCCCAAGTTCGTAGACTTCAGACCAATCCTGCATGCCATTCGTCCTCAATTTTAGTATCATTGTCAGCTCGATCTAATTGAGGTTAATCTCGATTAGAAGAAAGCGCCAAAGATTGAAAATAAATTCCTTACCGCAATTTAAGTAAATTTTTAGCTAAATAAAGCTTAAATCAGGAACTTATCCGATAGAAATCAACTCCATGTAGGTAGTAGTCTTTCTAGTAGCAGTAATTATTATTGATGATGTCTAACGCCAATCTGACTTTGCCCAAATTAAACCAAATGTGCGTCCGTTTTATTAGCAGCAGCGTTTTAGCATCTTTGGGAATTCTGCTAGGACTTGCTCCCGAACTGTCGGTGCGATCGCCAATTGTGGATCGACCACTGCTAAGTGTTTCTTTCTCAACTTTTGTTGCAGCCCAAGAATTTACTCCCGAAGAAACCAATAATTATGCCAAGGCTGGTTTTGAAGTCGAGATGCTCAGAAGAGAAATTTATCAAGAAATAAAAACGCTCGTCAATCGCCCCCCAGGAGACATAGTTTGCGATCGCCAGGAAACTTTAGAGAATTTAGAGCCAGAAGTACGACAGCTTACAGAAAACTTTTGCAATCAAACGATTCAAATTGTGGAGCAGAATAATCTCAGCGTCGATCGCTATAACGAATTGAAGTCCTATTACGATCGCCGAGACACCTTCTATCAAGAAGTACAAAGCATTCTACTAAAACTGCAGAACTAACAAATAAGCTCAAACGTCTCATACAGAGTGAAATAGCCAATAAAAAATATAGCGATCGTCTCGACTAAGCCGTTTCTAAAGCCTTAAGGGGTTCAGGAATGGTTTCGGAGGGGGCAGTGAATTCGCCTGTCAGCACATACTCTAGTCTTAACTTCAACCAGGTAGCTAACTGTTTATTCGTGGTGACTACTGCCGCTGCTGGCTGAGGAATTTTTGCCTTAATATCGCTCATTTCTGGCGCTTCGAGAAAAGCAGGCTGCTTGATAAACCAAAAATCTATTTCTAGCTCTCTTTCTTTGTAGTTACGAATTCTTTCTTCTATTACCTCTTCAAAAGGTTCTTCTTCCAATAAAAACTTTTGGCTAGCAGCAACGTAATAGTAAGTAGTCATAAGCGATTTCGTAGTTGTAAACAGGGGTAGAGTTTAGATCGATGACCTCTCTTATCTGGCGCTAATTTCGGCATTTATTCCCCACCATCGCCATAAGTAGCATCACCTATATTTATTCTTCCATAATCGGCATCCAAGATGCTAGTCAAACGTTGCAATAGATTAAGCAGATTTGCTAACAATCTAGATTGGCGATCGAGAGCTTTGTCGCTGCGAATAGTTCTTTCGATATAGTTTGGCAAAACATAAATTTATAACTAGAGAATGAGCAGTATACAGTCCGTTCTTTGCTTTGATAATAGTAATTAATTTATTAGTTTAATTTTATTAATTATGGATAACCAAGAAAAAAAAGTAGTTGCCAAAGACGCTCCAGCAAATGCAGAACCAGGCAAAGGCGCTCCTGGTAATCAGGTGGGTGTACAGTTAGCTCAGACAGTTGACGTTAACGATCCCGAAGCAATCATTCCTTCTGGTGGAAATCCAGAGCAAAACAAAGAGCAGATAGAAGCTTTTGCCGAACAGGAAGCAGGTACAGGAGTAGATACTACAGAAGGTTATGTTGTGGATGAGTCTGGTCGTCTAAACAACTTTGCCGTTGAGCCAAAAATGTATGTAGAAGACAAATAATATATTTTGTCTGAGAATAGGCAGAACGGTCTCGAAACGCAACCTGATTCTGCCTATTATTCTATTACTTTGAATTATCTACTATAGTCTTGCTAAAAATAGGCGATCGCAACAGTTATTAATAGAAAGCTTCCGAATCTATATTTCGCATTCCATACGAGCAAAGGTAATCGCATCAAACCCAAAAGCCAGCATCAGAGGCATGGGAGACATCCAAGCAAAGCTTACAACCACCGCTACCAAACTGACCACGGCAGCATAACCAAGCCATTTCTGCTCGCTGTGAGTTAAACCTTTCTCGTTCTTTATCAGTCTCATTACCTTCTGAGGAATAGGTTCGGGCATGACGCAGTTAGGAGGAAATGCCCAATAGTGGTTATAGCGTTCCATAAACACATCAGTCCAACCGTTGCTATCGCACCATTCTTGAATCCATTCGTCGTGAAAGTGTTGCATATAAGAATTGCTAAATAATTAGTTTGTCGAGAAAATTTGGCGTAGAAAAAACTTTAAGATCGCTCAATTAATCTTTCGTCTATTCAGACTAACAAAAGCATCATTATTTTCCAATAGATAGCCTCTTATACTTAACAAACCTTCAACATGTAATTTGCTTTTCTCAACATTAACAGCAAAATCATCTATTCTTACTCTTTGAAGCTTAATATATCTTAATAACTAGGGGCTTGTGAAACTTATTTGGCAACCTTTTATTAATAGTTCAAAAATCAAACTTATTTATCGATAATCCCATAGAAAGCAATCTACACGCTATGTTTGCCAGCTTTATACAAAAATTAAAGAATTTGTACACTATTAATTTTTTATCTTAAGAATCTATTTAGTATTTAACTGCTTTGGCTTTCTAAATCTTCACAAAGCAACCTATAAGTATGAACACAAACTAAATAAAAAATACTTAATAATTATATAATTGGGTTTCCGTACAGACAAAATCTAAGGAGCAATCCCAATTATCTCTGGGAATTTGAATCCCGTAGGCAAAATCAAAGACGATGCCAATTGTCGGCACGTTTAAACCCCGTTCGGGACTTAATAAGCGATCGTAAAAACCTCCCCCATAGCCAAGACGAAAACCTTGGAGATCGCTAGCTACTGTTGGTATTAAAATCAAATCTGCTGTGTTTGGTGAAATCGTCGGCGCAGTAGTAGCAGGTTCTCGAATGCCGTATTTACCTTTTAATAGCTCTGTTCCAGGCTGCCATAAGTGCCAAATTAAAGATGTATCCACGCAGCGAGGAAAAGCCCAGTTCTTATCAAGCTCGAATAAAGGAGCGAGATCTGGTTCTTGACGGAAACTAAAATACGCTAAAACAGTTTGCGCCTCTTGAAATAGCTCAAAGTTTTTTAGGCGATCGCAAATTAAATTACTTTTATGCTGCCACTCATCAATAGAAAGTGACTGTCTTGAGTAGAGAATTTTGCGTCTGAGGCTGGACTTATCTAAGTTTGACATGAATCGGCTGATGATAGCTGCCCGATCATCTTTACATGAAGAATACCAGCTTCAGAGAATTCTTCGCCAACTATTTCAAACCCCAGACTTTTGTATAGCTGGGCAATATATTTTTGAGCATGAACTACTGCTAATGCTTTACCCTGTCGGGTAGCCAAAGATAGAGCAAACTGCATCAACTGTCTGGCAATTCCCTGATGTCTGTACGGGGGTAATACCGCTAATCGTTCTATTTTTACGGTGGTGCGATCGATCGCTCTAATTCTCGCTGTTGCTACTGGTTTGCGATCGAGGTAAGCCAGTAAATGCGTAGCGCTGGCATCTAATCCATCAAATTCTAAACTTGCGGGTACTCCCTGTTCTTCTTGAAAAACTTTGATTCTAATCTGCTCGATTGCAGCAGTTTGGGCTTGATACTCTACAGCTTCGATTTCCAATCGTGAATCCATATATGGCAAAACTATCTATGTAGTCATTGATTATCAGTTAGTAATGCTTTAGATTTAATTTTCGATCTAGACTTGCAACTCGCTTCTGCTAAATAACTTAGAAGAGAAGTTTTGTGTTGCAGCTATATCTTTCTAGAATAACTCAGGCTGAAATGAAAACCATCATCCTGAATATTATCTCCACGATCTCCTAGATCTACTAGAGGAGGCGCATAATCAATTCTAAGATTGAGATCTTCAATCGGCTGCCAAATAGCTCCTAATCCAAATGCAGCAAGAAAGTTTTGGTCTGGTAGCTGATTGGGATTGTCGCCATTATTCCAAACAGTACCCATATCAAAAAAGGGCGCGAGAGTAAATTGAGGACGACCAGTTTTATCTTGAATTAATGTTAGGCGATCTTCAATCGAAAATTTCAAGCCATTATCTCCCGAACGAGCATTTTGACGATAACCTCTGACAGATTGACCCCCTCCAATCACAAATTGTTGAGATGGTAACAAACTGTCAGGAGTAAATTGAAACTGACTTTGGATAATCAGAAAGTTATCATCATTAAGTACCTGTAGTCTTTGAACCTGACCCAACCAACTAAAAAACTGACCGTCTGGGATCGGATCTTCATTGTCAGTAGCATCAAATAGACCTAAACCCAAATTTAGACTGGAGCGGAATGCCCATGCCCCAGAAGGTTGACGCTTAACATAATCTTGTCCAAAACGAACAACACTAGTTCGGCTTACTCCATCTTCATCTGCACCTTCTCCAAAGGGAAATCCTTCTTGTAACAGAAACGTTTGTCCATCTTGACGATCGAAACCCAATGAGAAAGCTAGTTCTTGAGATGTAGAACGAATAACTGGCTGGCGATAAGATAGGCTATAGCGTTCTGCTTCTCCTTCAATCTCAAATGCCTCCGCAAAACCATTTACTACCTTGTTGCGATTGAGATCGACCTCTGCCGTAATTGTGCCATTTTTGGCATTAATGGGAACTCGATACTGAAAATCTAGATCGAAAGTATCACCAAAAGCTTCAATCCTGGGACGATAAGTAGCTGACAATCTATCTCCCAAACCAGTAAGATTTTGATAGGCTAATTTCAAATTCAAGCGCTCAGAACCGATGCTAGGCGGGGAATAATTATCTGTGCCAACTTCTAACGCTAATGATGGCGATGATTCTACTCGAACAACGATGGTACTCTGACCAATTCCGCTACCTGCAATTATTTTGGCTTCTATATTTTTAATTAAGGGATCTATTCTTAATAGTTTTAACTGCTCCTCTAGTTTTCCAGTATTTAAAGGCGCATCAGAACCCAAATTAACCCGAGATCGGACGTAATTAGTTAATCTATCTGCACCAACAACTTTAATTTTTTCGACTGTTCCTTCAATAATTTGTATTTGAATGTTTCCGTCTGCGAGGGAATCAGAAACAACAATTGCTCTTGAGGTTATATAACCGTCTCTTAAATACAACTGACTAATTCGATCTGCAATTATCTTCAGCTCGGCTAAGGAAGACTTTTTATCTTCTAAGGGTTTGATAATTGTTTGAAAATCTTTTGGCGAGAAAACGGTACTGCCTACAACAGATATTTTATTAATCTCAACTGGCTTTTGGGTGTCTTCTGGAGGGACAGTCTGTGTCGGGGGTAGAACATTTTCTGGAGCTGCTTTTCCAGGAGTTGGTACGGGAGGAATTAACGGATCTTGATTTACTTGCGATCGCCAAGTATTAATTTTTTGCTTGTGTTTTTCGAGCGAATCTACATTCTGAGCTCGACAGGGAGACTGAATTAAATTTGTCAGCCCGAATAATAAAAATAAGTATCCCCAATGCTTTCTTTTAGGAGATAGAACATGGTGACGATAAAAACTATGGAATAATCTCAGCTTAAGTTTAGTATTCATCTTTAATTAGTTCGATATAAATAGGATTAATAATACAGTTATCATGACTATATGTTATTAACAATAAATCTTTTTTTAATTAAAGTTTTTTGACAAAATAGCCAATAATATGTATTACCAACCAACACTATCTTTGTGTTTTTCAACTAATATACAAAAAATATGTCACCTTTCTTTCCACCTTAATATTAATTAATTTTTATAATATAAACAGCAAATATTAGGTATAGCTGATTGCATTTACAAAGATAGATATAACTATAAATTATGAAAATATTTTTTTATTACTGATGCCAATAACATAGTACTTTTTTACTAAAGACGACTTTACTTTAACGGAAAACAATACTATATCAGTATTCTTCAAATATATCACCTTGAAAATTTTTAAGTTAATTAAATAAAAAATGTTTGATAAAAATGATTTAAATGCAATGAATTAAGTTATGTTACATTTTTGAACTAGCTAGCATTTAGCTCGATACTTTAGATTTACGATGAGCTTGAAAATAGTATTTGAAGGTTAATCACTCTCAATTCATAGTTCAAGTTCATAGTTGCAAAACTACTGTATTCTGTGTGTGTTTTGATACAGATTTTTGGCAATTATATATAGATCTTTTCTTGTACATAGATAGCTTTGATTTATATATGTCCGAGCAAAAAGTCTATTTTGAGCGGTAGATCCAGAGCAAATTATTTAATTTACAGAGGTATCAAAAATCATGGTTAATCTTGGCGATCGACTAGGTGTCAGCACTTTTGCTTGGCTTTTTAGTACCTCTAAAGCAGTTTCTGTATTGTTGCTGGCAACTATTTCTTGTGGTTATCATGCAAAGCCTCTTAAAGCTCAATCAATAATTGAGGCTAACGATGGAGTTGGAACAAGAGTCGAGGAAGACCAGAATATTATCAATATTGATGGTGGTACTCAAGCAGGAAATAACCTATTTCATAGTTTTGAACAGTTTGGATTGTCTGAAAGTCAAACTGCTATTTTTCTCTCCAACCCTGAGATCGTTAATATTTTGGGTCGAGTAGTCGGAAACGAAGCATCTATAATTGACGGTTTGCTGCAAGTAAACAATGATGCCAATCTCTTTTTGATGAATCCAGCCGGGGTTATTTTTGGTGAAAATGCTCAACTCAATGTAGGAGGAGATTTTACAGCTACAACTGCCACAGGGATAGGCTTTGGCGATGGAAACTTTTTCAATGTCTATGACGATAGCGATTTTTCTACACTAACTGGAACGCCATTTCAGTTTGCTTTTGATGCTGCCGATGCCGATCGCACCCCAGGAGCTATTATCAATACAGGAAATCTTACTATCGAACGAGATCTCACCTTGATTGGCGGTAGTGTTGTTAGTACGGGAACAGTTAGTTCTAGTCAAGGAAACGTAACTGTTTCCACAGTCCCCAATTCCAGCTCGATCGCGATCGAACAAGAAGGAAGTTTACTTAGTCTAGAAATAGATCCACCCAGGGATATTAATGGTGCAATCTTGCCTTTTGGGGCAGTAGATTTACCCGAGTTGCTAACGGGTAATCTATTAGTGAATGAAGTTGCAGGTGAAAATGTCACCCTTCAAGCCAATGAAGGCAGTGTATTTGTCGGCACAGATCTGACCTTTGAGTCTAGTTCCTTTTTACCAGAGATTGATCTATTCGATGGCAATATTGCTGCCGATCGTCAGATTTTTATAGCAGGCGAGGAAGTATCCATAACTGATGGAAGTAGTTTAACTGCGGAAAGTGTAAATCTTCAGCCCAAGAATCGTGGGCTAGATAGTTCCGATCGCCAGCAAAGTTTTGAGGGACAAATCGCCAATGAGGGTGAAACAGATGGCGATCGAGTTGTGGGTGTCGATCTTGATGGAGATGGTCTTCCCGATCTACCAGTTGGGGTAATATCAGAGAATTCTGAAGTAGATGAGCCTTCTGAAGAAGTAATATCCTTAGTCAATAGTGAAGTTGAAAACGTTACTGATTCTGCCACAGTTGCGGATCTTCAGCAATTAGCAAATACAACGATCGCCTATCAACCAGAGAATTTAGATCCTCAAGCATTATTAGAGCGACAAATCACAACACTAGACGAAAGATTTTCCCAAGACTATCAGGATTTTTATGCTCTCAACGAGCCAGATAATGAACCGACAAGAGAAGAATCAGCCAATGATAATGCCGATCGAGATCGGGTAGGCAGCAACCTGCCAAATCAAATTTTTGTTGATAGTGAAGAAGAATTAGAAATTTCGTTGGCACAAATTCAACAGGCGCTGAAAAAAATTGAAGAAGCTACAGGGGCAAAACCTGCGGTAATTTATGCAGCTTTTTATCCGCCAGAACTTAGCCTCAGTCGCAGTCAAAAAAGTATCTTACCCCAACCCGATGATGAATTGGAGTTGGTTGCAGTTACCGCAGATAAAGAACCCGTTCGTCGAAGGGTAGAGGGGGCAGATCGAACTGAAGTAGAACAGATTGCTAGTCGTTTTGCCGATAGCATTTTTTATGGAGAGTCGGCAACCAAATATTTACCCCCCTCGCAACAGCTATATCAATGGCTAGTCGAACCTCTGGGTAAAGACCTAAAAACGAGAGAAATAGATAATCTTGTCTTCATTCTCGAAAGTGGAATTCGTTCTATTCCCTTTGCTGCCTTACACGATGGCGAACAATTTTTAGTCGAAAATTATAGTGTGGGTATGATGCCTAGTTTCAGGCTAACTAATACCATCTATCAAGATATTCGCGATGTCGAACTACTGGCAATGGGATCGGATACTTTTGCAGATCCACAATTATCTCCTTTACCTGCCGTTCCTGTCGAACTAGAAATTGTAGTTGACAATCTCTGGGATGGAGAATCTTTTCTCAACCAAGACTTTACCGTTGATAATCTCAAACAAACTCAAAATAAAAGTCCATTTGGCATACTGCACCTCGCTACCCATGCCGAGTTTTTGCCAGGCAAACCTTCTAATTCTTACATCCAATTTGGCGATCGCAAACTGAGATTAAATGAAGTTAGAGAATTGGGACTCAATAATCCTTTAGTAGAACTGATCGTATTAAGCGCTTGCAAAACTGCGGTTGGCGATCCTGATGCCGAATATGGTTTTGCCAGTCTGGCATATCAAGCTGGGGTGAAATCAGCTTTAGGCAGCTTGTGGTATGTCAGCGACTCTGGAACTTTAGCACTGATGTCCAAATTCTATGGAGAACTAAAAGATTCGCCCATTAAAGCTGAAGCCCTACGTCGCGCTCAAGTAGCCATGATTGAAGAAAAAGTGCGCCTCAAAGATGGCAAGTTGATCGCAGATGGTTTTGAATTCGATCTACCTCCTGAAATTTCTGAAGAAGAACTGACTCATCCCCGTTATTGGAGTCCTTTCGCTATTGTTGGTAATCCCTGGTAATTCTAGTTGATATTACTTCTAGATATTACCCGAATTAAAAGCTATTAATAGCTTTTAAAATCGCCATTAATAGCGTAAATGTTTTGAGTTTGAGTATTTTGATTAACTACTAGTTTGGAGAAATAGCAATCATGGATGAACTTGAGATCGTAAATGTTAATGTAGGTGCGGGTGGGACTGGAAACCCTAATATCGTAACTGGCAATTTAGGTGCGGGTGGGACTGGAAATGCCAATACCGATGCTTTCAGTACTGATGAAAATACTCCTATTACTAACAATGTCCTCGATAACGATGGCAATCAAGGCTCATTTTTTGTTACTGCGGTTAATGGTAATGCTGACAATTTAGGACAACAAATTACTCTCGAATCTGGCGCGCTGTTGACTCTCAACCGTAATGGTGAATTGAGTTACGATCCCAACGGTGCATTCGACGGTTTAGACGAGGGAGAATCGGCTACCGAAAGCTTCACCTACGATGGGATGATTGATAACTCTCCTGTCAATATTGATGATGATGCCACTGTTAGCATCACCATTAATGGTACTAGCGAGCCTCCTATTCCTACTATTTCGATCGAGGATGCTGAAACACAGGAAGGGAATGATAGTAACAGCAACCTAGTATTTGACGTTTCTCTCTCTCAACCAGTAAATGAACAAGTTTTCGTTGGCTTTAGTACTAGTAATGGCACTGCTATTGATGAAGAAGACTATCTAGGAATAGAAGAAATAGACGAAGGATTTGTTACCTTTGCCCCAGAGCAAACTAGTCAGACTATTAGTGTCCAGATTGTTGGTGATACGGTAGTTGAAGCAGACGAAACTTTTTTAGTAAATCTGAGCAATCCTAGTGGAGCAATCTTTGGTGAAGGAGGTAGTACTGCTACTGGGACGATTATTAATGATGATTTTACGGTTGTCAATGATAATCAAGCTCCCAATGCATTTGACAACAGTTATGAAATTGATAGCACTGATGTTGCTAGTGGAAATCTGATTACGGATGACACAGGAGAAGGTGTTGACAGTGACCCTGACGAAGATCTCTTAACCGTTACAGGCAATAGTGACCCAACAAATGGTTCGGTGGTAGTCAACGAAGATGGCACTTTTGACTACACTCCCGACGACAGCTTTATAGGCACTGATAGCTTTACCTACACCATTGATGACAGCAGTGAAGCCGACAATAGTTTTGATACTGCCACTGTTACTGTTAGCGTTGGTGAACCCGAACCTCCTTTCGATCTGTTAAATTTATCAACAGATATCGGCGACAATGGTCTTGTTAATTTAACTGGGACAGTTGAAAATATCGCTTCTTCCAATATTCCAATTACCCTAATAATTACATGGGGTGATGAAAATGGTATTAGTGAGTTTGAAGAGTTAATTATTACAGATGGTAGCAGTGATGATACCGATGGAGAAGCAGATGGTTCTATAGATTTTTCTATTCCTCATACATATACAGAAACTGGAACTTTCACAATTGATGTAGCTGCTGATGAATTTGTAAATCAAACTACTTTTAGTGAAGATTCTGAATCTATTACAGTCGATATTAATGTTGACCCCCCAATAGTTCCTACCGTTACCATCGCCGATGCAGAGACAGATGAAGGGGATGAAGAGACAAGCAACTTAGGCTTTACCGTTACTCTATCCGAAGCTACAGAGGAAGAAGTTACCATCGACTTTAGTACCGAAGAGGGGACGGCAGAAGCAGGTGTAGACTATACAGAGATCGAAGAGGGTACAGTTACCTTCGAGCCAGGAGAGGTAACACAAACTATTAATGTTGCAATTATTGGCGATACGGTAGTCGAAGAACCAATTGAGGAAACTTTCTCAGTCAATTTAAGTAATGCCGAAGGAGCAGTATTGCCAGAAGGAGGTGCGACTGCCACAGGTACGATTACTGATAATGATGAACCAGAAGCACCAGTCATTACTACCCCTAGTGCGACTCCTGCCAACGTCACAATCGCCGAAGCTGACCTAGGCGATGTCATTATCGATCTTGAAACTGAAGATAACGATGTCGAAGGAGATGGTCTTACTTACACCATTACGGGGGGCGCAGACCAAGATTTATTTACCGTCAATCCCGATACAGGAGAGCTAACATTTACCGAGACTCCCACTCTAGATGATTCGGGAGAAACTAGCTTTGCCGTTCAAGTCACCGTTACCGATTTGGATAATCTGACTGACGAGCAAGACCTGACAGTGACGGTAGAGAGCGACAATACAGCTCCCATTATTACAACATCAAATACTGTAGAAGTAATAGAAGGAGAAACAGATGTTATCAACATTAACGCCGTAGATGACTTTGATGAAGAAGAAGATGGTTTGACCTTTGATATCACAGGAGGAGAAGACCAGGAACTCTTTGCCGTTAATTCCAACAATGGGCAATTAACCCTTAACGAGCCAGCTATCTTCAATGCTGAAGGAGGAAACGAGTTTCAAGTTCAAGTTACCGTCACCGATTCGGATAATTTAACTACGGCTCAAAACCTGACTGTCTCTATAGCTGATGCTAATGAAGTTCCTATTGCGGTAAACGATAACGCTCAGACCACTACCGAAACGGGAGTCGAGATTGATGTTCTGGGCAACGACAGCGACCCCGATGGGGACGAGCTTACTATCACCGATAACAGCCAACCTGAGAATGGTTCGGTAACTGAAAACGAAGATGGTACCTTCACTTACACTCCTGATGACGGTTTTGTAGGCGAAGACAGCTTTACCTACACCATCTCTGATGATACTGCTACTGCTACTGCTACTGTCAATCTTACTATTGCAGTCGAAGCAGATAATGGAGTTCCTATTGCGGTAGACGATAACGCTCAAACCACTACCGACACAGAAGTCGAGATTGATGTTTTGGGCAACGATAGCGACCCCGATAACAACGAGCTAATTATCACCGATAACAGTCAACCTGAGAATGGTTCTGTAACTGAAAACGAAGGTGGCACGTTTACCTACACTCCCGATGATGATTTTGTAGGAGAAGACAGCTTTACTTACACCATCTCTGATGGTACTAATACTGGAACAGATACTGCCACGGTTACCATTGCAGTTGAAGCAGAGAACGAACTTCCTGCTGCGGTCAACGATAACGCTCAAACCAGCACTAATACCCCAGTAGAAATTGATGTTCTGGGTAACGATAGCGACCCCGAGGGAGACCCTTTGACCATTACCAACAGCAGCCAACCAGAAAATGGGACTGCGGTTGAGAATGAAGATGGCACATTCACCTACACTCCTGATGAAGGATTTACTGGTACTGATAGCTTTACTTACACCATCTCTGATGACACTGAAGATGAAACAGATACCGCCACGGTTACCATTGCAGTCGAAGCAGAGAACGAACTTCCTATTGCAGTAGACGATAACGCTCAAACCACAGCCGAAACAGAAGTCGAGATTGATGTTCTGGGCAATGATAGCGACCCCGATGGGGACGAGCTAATTGTCACCGATAACAGTCAACCTGAGAATGGTTCGGTAACTGAAAACGAAGATGGCACGTTTACCTATACTCCCGATGATGATTTTGTCGGCGAAGACAACTTTACCTACACCATCTCTGATGACACTGAAGATGGAACAGATACTGCTACAGTTACCATTGCAGTCGAAGCAGATAATGGAGTTCCTATTGCGGTAGACGACAACGCTCAAACCACTACCGAAACAGAAGTCGAGATTGATGTTCTGGGCAATGACAGTGACCCCGATGACGACGAGTTAACTATCACCAATAACAGTCAACCTGAAAATGGGGCTGCGGTTGAGAATGAAGATGGCACATTCACCTACACTCCCGATAATGATTTTGTAGGCGAAGACAGCTTTACCTACACCATCTCTGATGGTAATGATACTGATACGGCTACTGTTACCATTGCAGTTGAAAGTCTTGCCTCCATTACTTCAAATTCTCCCTCCATAGTTACTCCCGCAACAGTTGAAGTGGCAGAAGGTGAAATTAATATTATTGATATTGATGCTACTGATGATACTGATTTTGAAGGCAATGGTTTGACTTATAGCCTTGCTGGAGACAATCAGGATTTGCTCAACCTAAATCCCAATAATGGTCTATTGACTTTCAATGAACCTCTAATCTTTGACCCAGAGGGAGCAAATAGTTTCCAAACTCAAATTGTTGTCACCGATTCTGAAGGTTTGACAGATGTTCAAGACTTAACTATTTCCCTAATTGATGAGCCTGTAAATCCTGTTATTCCCAATCTCGTAACACAATCCGTTGATACCATTAGTAGTCTCGAAGAAGAATCAATCATAGGAACAGAAGGCAACGATCTTTTGAATGGAACTATAAATTCTGACTCTCTTGAAGGACTAGAAGGTAATGATATTTTCGATGGCGGACTGGGTGACGATATTCTTAATGGTGGACTAGGCAATGATACAGCTATTTACCAATTCGATGAAGATGGAATTAGCATTGATATGGATGCCAATATTGCTACTGATGGCTTTGGAAATAGCGATACTTTAATCAGTATAGAAAATATTGTTGGCTCTGAGTTTGACGATATTATAACTGGAGACGATCGCGAAAACAAACTTACAGGACGAGACGGAAACGACACTATTGAAGGTGGCGATGGCGATGACTTTTTAATTGGTCTTGCAGGAGTAGACATATTAGCTGGAGATGCAGGCAACGATACTTTTGTCTATATTTCCCCAAACGAAGGTGGTGATATTATTGAAGATTTTGATGTTGATAATGACTTGATTTTAATTGTGGGAGATACATTTCCAGGAGAGCTATCAGGAGGGCTATTAACTGAATCTCTCTCCCAATTTTCCTTGGGAACTGAGGCAACAACAGTCAATCATCGGTTTATCTTTGATAACAATACCAGTCGATTATTATTCGATCGAGATGGTTCTGGTGGTGCTGACTCGCAAATACTTGCTACTCTTACAGGAACATCAGAGCTTAGTTCAGAAAACATACAGATTGTTTAAATAATGTTTGAGTGCCAAAAAAAATTATCTAGTTTGGTCTTAGCAAGACCTTATTTCAAGCTATCATGCTCGGTCAAAATGCGTTCCACTCTCGCTTCTTCAATTTTGATCGTGAGCTTTTTAGATTCATGAATATCTCGCTGGGTTTTGGTTAGGCTAACTGTCGAACCAACGGTAAATGCTAAACCCATGCCCATAAATCCTTTGATCCAAACATCTGCGGGTAAATATAAAATACCGATAGAAGTAGCAGAAACAGAAATAACAAAAGAGAGCCAAGTCTGAGCAATCCAAGCAGAACTATGATCTTGGTTAACTATTTTACGAGCCATCAGCTTAATTGATTACTAAACACTAATTACCAAATATCTTAGATAAGTTTGTAGCCAGAAAATGTCAAAAGGTGACGCTTGTATAACTGGAACGCAAATATAGGAGACAATATTAGTCTGAGATCGCCAACAAGATAGTTCGATTAATCGTCAATAGATTAGAGACAAAGTTTTAGCCGAGAAAATAGTATTAATAATATTAATTCTTTTGCTGTTTATATAATTCCTTGAACTTTCTTTGCTGGATCTTGTGGTCAACAATTGGTTCGGGATAGTTTGTACCTGCTCTTTCTAAAGGCGGAATTTTTCCCGTTACTAAGTATTGGGTATCTAATGAGCTGATTTCTGTTACCCATTGACGAATATATTCTCCATCGCGATCGAACTTGCCAGCTTGGGAAGCAGGATTAAAGATGCGTAGGGGTTTGGGATCCATGCCACTAGAAGCACTCCACTGCCAGCCACCATTATTAGCCGACAAATCGCCATCATAGAGCTTTTGTAGGAAGTATTTTTCTCCCCAGCGCCAGTCAATAATCAAATCTTTGGTCAGAAAACTAGCGACGATCATGCGACAGCGGTTGTGCATCCAGCCTGTTGCATTTAGCTGACGCATGGCTGCATCGACTATAGGATAGCCCGTTTTACCTTCACACCAGGCTTTAAACTTATTCTCATCGTTTTCCCAGGGGAAGTCTTTAAATTCTTGGCGATATGCACCCTTAGCTAGTTCGGGATAGAAAAACATACAGTGCTGATAAAATTCTCGCCAAGCAAGCTCTTTTTGCCAAGTTGTCACTCCTGCTTTGGCTTCCTCACTACGGCAATTTTGCGCCACCGTTACAGTTGCCTGCCAAACAGTACGAATACCGATCGCCCCAAACTTTAAGGCAGCACTCAACTGCGATGTACCATCTACATAAGGATAATTGCGTTCTTCGTCGTAACAGTAGATTTCGCGATCGCAAAATTCTTCCAGCTTATCTTTGGCTGCACTCTCCCCAGGATCGAGCATTAGAGGATACTCCCACTCATAGCCCAAATCTTTTGCAGTCGGTAAAGCGATCGCACCTGCTTTGGTTGCTGTTTTTAGTTCGGGTTTAGATAACCCCTTTAGCTGTTTGATTTCTGGGCAAGGATCGTCTTTAACGGTGTTGTTCCAACTGCGCCAAAAGGGAGTGTAAACCTTGTAGGGAGAATCGGAAGACTTAGTAAGAATATCTCCTGGAGCATGTAGTAGCTGATCCCAAAAATTCTTTACTTCGATTCCTGCCTCGGATAAAGCTTCATTGACAGTGCGATCGCGTTCTTTCGCATATGGCTCAACGTCCAAATTCCAAAAGACGGCTTTTGCCTTGAGTGCCGAGGCGACTGTAGGAATAGCTTTGGCTGGTTCGTCTTTAATAATTAATAGCTGACTGCCTAGCTTTTCATAACTCTGCTGCAACTCTTTTAAACAGCCGATCATATAGGTGACTCTGGCTGGAGCAATATCATCCCCCTCAAGGATTCCAGGATCTAAACAAAACAAACCCACAACCTTATCGGCTTGCCCTGCTGCTGCGCTTAATCCTAAATTATCAGAAATCCTTAAATCGCGACGATGCCAAAAGAAAATTAGATCGGACATGAGTAATAAAGTGCTTTGACGTTGTTTATCTTATCGTCTTTTTAGTTCATTTGAACTCACTTTTTCTTCTATCTTCTGCCTACATGCGGACAAGTACATGCGGCACAGCGCCAAGGGCGCAGATCGTCGCAGCACGAAGTGCAGATCGTCGTCTTCGACGACTGGAAAGCTTCGCTTTCGCACTGGGCGCGAAGCGCCGTGCCTTTGTTTGTGCCTCCGCACTCCTGCCTCCTTTTGCTATAACTGAGCTAGTTTTCACCATAACCTCATGAATGTTCAACGTTGGATTGCCAGACGAGAACCAAACTGGAAGCGTTTAAACGGATTATTACAGCAGGCGGAAAAGCAAGGAATAAAAACTCTTTCTGCTATGGAAATCAGAGATTTAGCCAGTCTCTATCGCTCTGTTTCGGCAGATTTAGCCAGGGCGAGAACCAATAAAGTAGGTAATATTCTTACCCAAGATTTACAAAAGCTGACGGCGCGGGGGTACAACCAAATTTACCAGGGTTCTCAACGTCAGGAATGGCAGCAGGTAAAAGAATTCTATCTCTGGGGTTTTCCCAAGGTAGTGCAGGAGACTTGGGCTTATATTGCGATCGCTACGGGCATTTTTTTGCTAGCGGGAATTATTGCTTGGTGGTACGCTTGGCGCGATCCTACTTTTGTAGCCATTACCGTTCCTCAAAATATCATCAAGATGGTTGAAGAAGACGGGGAACTGTGGATGGGTTCGATTGTCGGTATAGAACCCCTAGCCTCTAGCGGGATTACGATCAATAATCTTAAAGTTTGTTTTGGCGCGATCGCAGGTGGCATTACCGCAGGACTCTATACGATGTTTATCATGGCGTATAACGGTTTGTCTATTGGTGCGATCGCGACTTTGGTAGGTAAAAATGATTTGGCTTATCCCTTTTGGGCGTTTGTATTTCCCCACGGATCGTTAGAACTGCCCGCAATCTTTCTGGCTGGTGGTGCGGGATTACTTATTGGTAAGGCGATCGTCTTTCCAGGCAAATATACGCGGGGTGAGGCACTCAAGCAAAATAGCCTTAAAGCAGCACAGCTATTATTTGGGATTATTCCCATGTTGATTATTGCTGGGGCGATAGAGGGTTTCTTTTCCCCCAATCCCATAATTCCCAGTCCTCTCAAATACGTTACGGGAATTAGTTTATTTTGTTTGTTAGTTTTGTATTGTTTGCGTCGGCAGGGGCAAGGCAATTAGGGGCAAAGCATTGCTTTGCCCGTACATGAAATTATTGGAAGATTGAAAAGATTAGTGATTAATCAAAATTATTTAAAATATTTTACGGCGATCGCAGTCGTCTTAAGTTTGCAGTCAGGAATAAAGGCTCAGAGTCAGACAGAGAAACCGTTGAGTAATATTCGTCGGCGATTAACTTCTGAGTGGGAAAGCGCAGTTTTAAGCCACAGTTTAGAATCGGCAACCGAGATTAACGCGATTGAATTTAGTCCCGATGGTCAGCTACTAGCTAGCGTTGGTGCGAGTCAAATAAGCATCTGGAACGTTAATACAGGAGGGGTGCAGCGAGTTTTGCCAGGACATTATGCTAGCGAAATTAAACTCGAAATTGCCCCCACGGCGATCGCTTTTAGCCCCGATAGTCAGTATTTAGCTACCTCTAGCTGGAGTCAGGGATTACTATCTCCCGATGAATCGATTGTGGTGCGGGATGTCAGTACGGGAGAAACTACTCTTAAAATTGCAGATGCTGATGGCTGTCGGCAAGTTGTCTTCGATCCTGACGGCAAGACTATTTATGGTGCATGTGGCTTTGGCGTTACTGCCTGGAGTTTGACCGCAGGAGAAAAGCTCTTTAGTTTCGATACCGAATATGCCGTAGAGGCGATCGCTATTAGTCCCGACGGTGCAGTTATGGCGACGGTGGATGCTAATGTATCGGCAGGACAACAGGGAGAAAAAAGCAATCAAATTCAACTATGGCAGATAAATACACCCGAACCAAAACTACTTAGAACTTTAGATGGTCATGCCAACGATATTGCCCAACTCAAATTTACTGCCGATGGGGAACGTTTAGTTAGCAGTAGCTACGACGGCAAAATCAACGTCTGGAATTGGCAGCAGGGAACTAGCGATCGCAGTACAAATAATTTGTATAGCGACGAAGGAGTTTTTAGCCTAAGCGCGAATAGCCAGTTGATAGCAGGTAATTTCCACTCTTCAACCATGACCAATTTACGTACGGGATTGCCCCTAATGAACGTTATGAAACTGCCTCGCAGTCAAAGAAAAGGAATATTAGCTTTTAACCCTCAGACAAACCTGTTTGCTAGAGTACAAAACAGAATAGACGGCAATTCTCAGATCGACCTTTGGTCAGCCGATGCAACCCCAGAATCACCTACTCAAAAAAATAATTATCGTCCAGTCGCGATCGCAAAATACTGGACGAATCAATCCCAGCCAAACCAACCTCAAACGTTGGAAACTATAGTAACTAAACCTGCATCCATCGGTACAGATGTAAAAGAGATCGCTTTATCGGCACTCGGCTTAACTGAAATTGTCGAATCGGAACAAGAAGAGGTGCAGGTAGAATATCCTAACGACGATCTGGCTAACGTAATTATTACTCAAACCAACTTGCTTGATGATTCAGTATCGGGTATTCGTTACTTAGTAGAATTTGCTCCCTATGGCGAGACAACGCAAAACAAATGGCAGGTAGTTTGGGCGGGAGAACAGTTTAAATGCAGACAGGGAAGAGGACATCAGGAATGGAGTCCCGATCTGTGTTTTTAGGATGCAGGGAATTTTAGTTTCAACTTTAAACAAACTCAAGTCATAACTCAACTTTCTTGTTTATTTTTTCTGCTCTCTGCTCTCTGCCCTCTGCCTTCTGCCCTCTGCCTCCAAAACAGTACAATTAACTAGCACTGAGAATTTAAAATTATGACTAAATACATTATGTGGGGTAGCTATTGCGCCAATGCTCTCGAAAAGCGTACTCCCCATCGTCAAGCACATTTAGATGGTTTAACCAGTCAAAAAGAACAGGGAATATTAGTTACATTAGGTCCTACGAAGGATAATACAAAAGTCTTTGGTATTTATGAGACTGAATCAGAAGAAAAGGTACGCAAGTTAGTTGAAGGCGATCCTTACTGGAAAAACGGCATCTGGACTGAGTTTGAAATCAAAGAATGGATTCAAGCTTTTTAGAATTAACAGCACCCCTGTAAAAGCGAATATAGTTGATTGCAGGGGTTTAAAAATGCGATCGCTATAATAATTTTATTTTATGTCCATTGTCGAAAACCCGATTCTGTTACCCGTCTTGAGATTATTAGTCGGTACAGCGATCGGCAAAGAAAATCTGAAGCTATTTGATACCGTAAACTGGCAGGATAATTCTAATTTTGCATATCCTGAATACTATAAAAGCAAGAACTTTCATGGGATTACAGGCGGTTATTTAAATGCGATCGCGCCCGTAACTTATGATGCGGTAACTCGCTTCGCTGCACCACCAAATGAGCTAAAGCAGAGAAAAAGTGCGATCTCAGCTATTAAACATCAACCGCAACGTATATTAGATCTTGGCTGCGGTACGGGTAGTTCTACCCTAATGCTCAAACAGGTTTATCCCGACGCAGAAGTGACGGGATTAGATGTCTCTCCCTACATGCTAAAAATGGCAGAACATAAGGGAAAACAGGCTAATTTATCAATTGACTGGCAGCAAGGATTAGCTGAAGCAACTAACTTCAAAGATACAGAGTTCGATCTTATTTCAGTTGCCTTTCTCTTTCACGAAACCCCTGTAGAAGTTTCTCAAGCAGTTTTACAAGAATGCCACAGGTTACTCAAGTCGGGAGGACAAATCATTATCCTCGATGGCAATCAACAGCGTTTACGCCATACTCCTTTGCTGATTAAGCTATTCCGCGAACCCTATTCTCAAGTCTACGCTGCGGGTTGGATCGACGATTGGCTTGAGTCTGCTGGGTTTAAAAAGATTGAGACAAAACCCGTTGGTTGGGTTTCGCAGTTGAGTAATGGATTTAAATAGTTTTAAGATCTTATTCTTGAGTTATATTTTTTCGATTCTCTTGTATTGCTTCACCTGCAAGACTAGCTAATAAGTCTTGGGAATTTGCCAAAAATTGTTTCCATTTAGTCTCATCTTCAAGCTGTTCTAAAATGATTGCAGCGATAGCATCTTGCTCACTATCAGGTAGATTTTTGACTTTAGCGTAACCATGCCGTGGGCTTATCGCAATTTCTAATAGTTCAGTCATGGTTGTTTACTAATCTCAGAAAACTATCTTAATTTAGAAGAGTCGTTGATAATACTCGATTGGTATATTTTTAGATCCGAATCAATCGGGAGTTTTAGTGATGCGACTTAATAATTCGGTTGTTGAATTCGTAAGCTATAGTTATCTTGTTTGTTTTTTATTTTACTATACATAAAATTGAAACTTCTAATCCTAGATCTAGATGAAACTTTAATTCATGCTTCAGAAGAAGTTTTAGAGAGAGAAGCCGATTTTAAGACAGAGTTTTATTATGTTTATAAAAGACCGTATGTTTCGGATTTTTTATAATTTTGCAGTGAGAATTTTCAGATTGGTATATGGACTACGGCAGGGCAATATTTTGCACGTATAGTTGTTGAGAATATATTCCCTCAAGATTATCCTCTTCAGTTTATCTGGTCACACGAACGTTGTACTCGTTTATACGATTGCGATTTGATGCAGCCTTATTACATCAAAGATTTGGCAAAACTTAAGCGGAAAGGATATTGCTTAGAACAAATGATTATGGTTGACGATACTCCCCAAAAGCTAGAAAGAAACTATGGTAATTTAGTTCGAGTTAAGGAATGGCTGGGCAATACAGAAGATAACGAACTTTTATTACTCAAAAAATACTTGACTGATTTGAAAGATATTAACAATATTCGCCAAGTTGAGAAACGTGGATGGCAAAGTCGATACAGATAGAAAAAGTACAATTGTTAAAGTAGGAAATCTTAGCTAAGAATTTATGTTGAATTTTGACCCAATCACTTTTAATTCTAAAATTATGGATAGACAGGTTTGGATTCGCAAAATTTATTTAACTATGCTTTTAAAATATAAATATTTTTATTTAGTTGGCTTCGATAAACAGCAGAAAAAATCCAATAAAATAATCGTTGCCTAACAAATGAACATTAAATTAATTAAATATAGAGAAATCGATCGCCTAAATATTAGCGACACTGATTTTATAGAGATTGAAACAACGGCTATAAGCCCAGTAATATCTGAAGGCTATAATGAATTATTTAAAAGCGAAATATTCGATCGCAATAGTTTTCGCCAGCAGGTATTTAACTTACTTGCCTTTGATAATTTTCCAAAAGATTTTGCTATAGATAATTTAACTTTATTTCGCCAATTTCAAGGTTACAAAATAAATTGTCATGGCTGCCTTTATTTGAAAAATATAAAAATATTGCTGCTTAAGTTTAATAGTTCTCCTAACTTTGATGCCTGGATTAATGCTCTAACTATTAATATGTGGACGGATGAAGGTATCGTTATGAAATTGCGAGACAGGCAATTTAGCGTCGCTACTGCTTTGCCCGAAGATTCTATTACCGATTTCGCTAAGTTTATTAAAAGCAACGCTCCAAAACAATATAGTAAGAGAAAACAGCAGGCTATTAATCGTCAGTTTATCAATAATTTTCAAGTTCTCGATTCTATGAAACAAAGTCTCGATCTAACTACTACTCAACAACTATGGCAAGATTTTTTAGATGGCAACACAAATGCTTCCAAGCAGCCAAATATAAAAACTAATCCTAATTGCGATCGCCATTCTTTAGCATAATTTACTAAAAAAATTAGCTATGATCTGCCTGAAGAGTCAGCAGTGCTGTATAAATTAGATGATGGCATAGAAAAAGCGTTTTTTGGTTTTGATTTTATGCCGTTGACAGAGACAATTAAAACTTGGCGTAATTGGAAAAAAATATTTAATGACTGGACATTAGAGGAATTAATGGGCAATAGTTTTAGCGATCGCGATCGCACTATTGGAATGTATACCAATCCTCGGTGGATTGCCTTTATCGATCTTTTTGGCGGTAATTATATTGGCATCGATCTGATGCCAGGGAAAGCAGGAAAAATTGGACAGATTATAATGTTTGGCGCGGATATCGATCGCATTACCTGTTTGGCAGATAATTTAAATCATTTTTTATCCCTGTGTATCGCACTTCAAAAAAATCCCGAACTAGGAAATCCGCTTCAAATTGTTTTTAACATCTAATACTTCCGTTTTTTCTTCTCTGTAAAAGACTATTTTTGGCAATGTTACCCTCAACAGCAGTTTGAATAGTTGAGTCCTCGCATCATCAATATTAATTCACCCATAATTGCAAATTTTTCGCGGCGATCGAATATTTTTAGTTGCTAAAAAAAATCGCCCTAGCTACTAGAGCGATTGTAATTTTGTTGTTTAATTTCAAGAGAGAAAACTCGTTTAAGAAACGATCTTCTTCACTAGTCCCAAAGAATCTAATACTTTGATTGCCCACCAAGTGACATCGATTTCCCACCAGCGTTGACCAGCTTTGGCTACGCGAGGATTGTAGTGGTGGTTATTATGCCAGCCTTCACCATAAGCTAAGATACCAACCCACCAGAGGTTAAGCGAACCGTCATCACATTCGTAGTTTTTGTAACCCCAGAAGTGTGTTGCGGAGTTAACAAACCAGGTGCAGTGCCATAGAGTTGCTGTGCGGACAAAAATACCGTAGATTACCCAAGACCAACCGCCTAAAGCGAGTAGAAGGAAGCCAAGAACTACCTGAAGCAAAATAAAGTTTTTGTTCAACCAACGGTAGTAGGGATCTCTGTCGGCGCGGGGTGCGTATTTTTTGTACTGCTCATAGTCAAAGTACTTATCTTCGGCAAACACTAACCAACCCATGTGACTCCACCAGAAGCCTTTTTTAGCCGAGTGAGGATCGCGATCGTTATCTTCGGTGTGAGCATGGTGTAGACTGTGACTTGCTGCCCAAAAGATTGGACCTCCCTGTAATGCTAGTGCGCCAATAGTAACTAAAATACGTTCTAGCCACTTGGGAACTTCCAAACTGCGGTGAGTTAGGATGCGGTGGTATGCCAAGCAGATACCAATACTCCCCGTTAACCAATGAAGGAAAACTGCAACTCCTAAAGCTGACCAAGAGAAAAACCACGGCGCACTAAAAGCGATTAAATGAACAGCCCCGAAGACGAGAATGTTTACCCAGCTCGGCCTTAACTTGTTTTCTGGTTGAACCGAGGGCTGGCTCTTGGGAGCAATTAATTGCTGTGTCATTACTAAACTTGTCCTAAGAATATTTTAAAGTCTTAAAGCTCTAGCTATCAGGCGCTTTGCCTGCTTTGCTGGACTCTCACTTAGCTTATATATAAAATGATTAAATAAGTCTTGCAAGTGTCGCTTACATTTTGCAGTGTAACAATTTATTTTCACCAATGCAAGCGATACTTACATTATTTTGGTTTAAACTTGTGGACAGAGCGAATGTTTGTTTTGTCAAAATAGACTTAAGTAATTGAAAATGATACTGTTTGAGCAATTTAAGCCTAATGAAATTAGTATATTGCAGACTCAAAATTTATGACTATTGATATACAACAGCTAAATCGAGCAAATTTTGTGCGAGTTTTTAGCAATCGACTCATCTAGGCTTTTCTCCATGCGCTTAAACATCGATTCCCATCTAATATGTCTACTCCCCGAAAATCCACAAAAGCCCGTTTGATCGAAGCTGCATTAGATCTATTTGCCGAGCGAGGAGTAACAGAAACCACAACAAAAGCCGTAGCCGAACGCGCCCAAGTGAATGAAGTAACATTGTTTCGGAATTTCGGCAACAAGTATCGCTTACTTTTAGCCGTGATTCAAGACTCTGCTGTTTCTGCCAAATTGATTCATGCTCTAGTAGAAAAAGCCAACGAGAAAGAAAATGTAGCTGAGTTTCTACGCGAATACGCTCAAGAGAGCTTACGTACCTTAGAAAAAGCTCCCGATCTAGTACGTTCTATCGTTGGTGAAGCTGGCAACTATCCTATTGAGAATAGAATGGCTTTGGGCAAAGGACTGGATGAGGCAAACCGTTATGTGGCAGCTTATCTAGAGCAGGCGATCTCCAGAGAAAATATATCTAGTGATTTTACCCCAGAGCAAATAGTCAATTTGTTCAATTTTTTGTTAATTGGCTACTTTGTTGTCGAGTCAAGCACCGAAGGGTATACCTACTGGAAAGACCATGAGAATTTTTTAGAAAGCATCATTAGCTTATTTTTACAAGGTTCTTTCGATTTAGAAACATCTGCTGTTAGAGAAGGCAGCATCGTCAAATTTGAAGCCCCTGAAATTGCCGATCTACCCGCTAGCTTGGTGCGTTCGCTATTTAAAAAAGCCAAGAAAATGGGCAAACAGGAATATGCTTTGGTATATGTTTTATTCGGTGCGGGACTATCTTTAAATGAAATTTTGCATTTGGAGCGATCGCATTCGGTTGTCGAACCCCAACAGCATATCCTTCAGGTCAACTATGGGCATGAAAGACAGGTGCCGATTAATCAGTGGGTTATGGGCTTTCGTTACGGTTCGAATAGTATCAATCCTCTAATTTCATGGTTGAAGACTCGCAAAGACGAACAGCAGGCTATTTTTATTAATGATGCAAGTGACGCTGTCACCGCAGTCGAACTACAAAGAGTTTGGCATGGTTTGACCGATGAAATTCTTACTCCTCAAGGAGAGTCTCCTAAAATCGAGCAGGCTAGACAAACTTGGTGCGTGGAAATGCTAATGCGTGGAATTGAATTAGAAGATCTGAGTATTCTTAGCGGGATGAACATCGAACACCTACAGCAATATGCCCAGAGAGCTAGAAATAAGGCTGCATTAGAATCGGCTGCTCGTTTGGATAAAAAATCGTAGAGACGCAATATATTACGTCTTCAAGATGTTGCCTCTCCAGACATATTTATGTCTACTACAGAGTGATGGCGACGCTAATAATAATTAAGATGACGATCGCAATGATGCCTCGATAGCGATAGAGCCAATTCTTAAAACCTCTGATACTCAACTGACTAGCAGGAGTACCGATTGATTCATCCAAGGATTTAGATGCATCTTGAAATAAAGTACAGGTTTTAGCGTTTGGACGCTTGGGGAAGTTACAGGTATCATCAAGGTGATAAGTACAGCGATCGCATAAACTAGTTCCATCTGCTGACTGATATAAAGGCATACCAGGATGACCAAAGGCTTTGAGTGGATTGTCGCAGTGAGGACAACTGAGCGCTTGAGCATCAACGGGCTTTTGACACCTGGGACAATTGGACATTTTGAAGTAGAAAGTAGTAGGTAGTAGGTAGTAGGTGACTATATATTGCTGCTCACTACTTAGAAGGAAACTTGCGAATTTGATATTCTTTGCTTTCTGTCATCTTATAGCGAATTTTTTTATCTCTCATAACGCGGGAAAACCGTTGCTCGATCTTAGCCAAATCCTTGGCAGGAATTGATTTCCACTGTTCGCGGGTTTGCCAGCGAATCGTAAAGACAACTTTATTTGAGGCATTAGGCTCAATCCAAACTTCTTTACCGAGGAAGCCAGGATAAGTTGATAGAGAGGCTGTCCAGATTTTCTCATCTTCTCGGACAAACTGTTCTCTTGAGTCAGAATCCACATTGAACTTGAGCCACTCAATAACCATGTGATTACTAATTTAAAAAAAAGATCGATAATATTTATATTGGATTATTTTACGATCTAATAAGATAGTAAATAAAATTTAGGAGATCATCAAATGGATAATAATGATTGGCTGAGACAATTAATGATGTTGGGAGTAGGCACAACTTCTTTGGTAGCAGAGAAAATTAGGGAAGTGAGCGAAGAGTGGGTCAAGGATGGCAAAATTAATCCAGAACAGGCAAAGTCTTTTGCAGACGATTTAATGGAACAGCTCAACACTAATTCGGATAGCGTGCAAAAGCAGGCAGAGCGACAAATGAAGAACATGCTGCAAGATCTTGGAGTCCCCCGTCAAGCGGAAATGGACGAGCTTAGAGGTCGGATCGATCGCCTAGAGCGTCAGATCAGGGATTTAGAGAATAAAAACTGGCGTTAGCTTAATTACGGTAGTTCACAGTTTTTAGTCTAACGACATCAAATGAGGGACACTATTGTTTTCATCAGCTAATATTGGGGCTATGAAATTGATGCAGTTTATATTTTATTGATTAAAATGCGTTAGATAGAAATTTTTAATGCCACTATTAAAAGCGAATCATTTGAGATTTTAGACCATCAATCCTTACCAAGACAAATCTGTGATTACATTAACTTTATTACATCCTCTTCAATCAGTAGCGGTTCAAAGCTGGGAATTCAATGATGAGCCTAGCATCAAAATTGGTCGTGCTACAGATAACGAAGTAGTTCTTTATAGCGCGGTGGTATCCCGCCATCATGTCGAAATTAGAAAATCGGGTGCAGAAGAGTGGGAAGTAGTCAATGTGGGTTCAAATGGTACTTACATTGATGGAGAGCGCGTAGAGCAAACAAAAGCCTTAGACGGCATGATTTTTCGTCTGGCAAAATCTGGCCCAAAGATTTTGATTGAGATTGAGTCGAACGATAACCAGGATCAGTCGGATACTGCCAATCGTCAGACAAAAGCGAAACGTCAGCCCAAAAGTCCTAAGGATACGTTAATCAGTTACTAGTACCGCTTCGCTTGGGTAATAGGTAGTAAGTAGTAGGTACAAATGTCCCAACCTAAGTATGTATTGCTATAGATAGAGCTGCAATACCTATCTGCGCTATCAAACCGACAATTTCTTCTAAAAAAACTGCTTTGCTGGGAAAGAAGGCAATGCTAATAATCGTTGTTGCTCAGACAGCACCACCAGAGTTACAAAGCAAAAACTGTTTGTAGGGCATGGGCGTAATACCCGTCAGAGGATCGGCAAATATTCTCAGTAAAGTGATAAACCGACCGAAGAAGACGGCTTGCGCTCCGTTTTTACCTTAACGATCTTTTGCCTGCTCTAGCTGTTGTTCCTGAAAGCGAAAGATCCTACCAATTTTCACTAGTAGATGCCAGCCACCAACGCGACCAACCCAATAGCCAAAATCATCGCCTACAGCGGCACCAGCGATCGCACTACTCAAAACCCACCAGTAGCTTAGCTCCCCACTACCTGCTAAAAATCCCCCAACGATGACGATCGTTTCTCCTGGCAGGGGAATCCCCATATTCTCGATCGCGATTCCGAAGAAAATTGCCCAGTAACCGTAGAGGCGAGCTAGCTCTTATAAGCTGTCCAACGAAAAAGCTTAAATAACATGCAAAGTCTTAACAAAAACTAACATTTATCCCGATCGCGACGTGAATAGAATCAGAGTGCCAATAAAATAGGTTGTTTCGGAGCTTTTTATGTTACCGAATACTATTTTTTTATGCAGGCTAGATTTCTCGTTCATTTCTTATGTAGGTACGGCTTCTCCTGGACGTAACTTCGACCATTTCCCCGCTTCTTCAACAAAACTGTTGCAGCCAACGACATCCCATTCCATCTCAATCGTTTCGGCTTCAGTACGAATATTGACGTTAATACTGGGTTCGTTGGGTTCAAAAGTAGGATTGTCGGTGAGATGAGGCTGTTCGTGCTGAGTTTCTACAGCGTTATAAGTTTGGCAGCGATCGACATAGTGGCAGTTAATACAGATACACATAATCTCAATATATTTCCTAACTGGACTTCATGCTTTAATTGTTAATCTAGCTCAGAGGGCAAGGAATCGGAGATGTTTAGTTAAATAAGTTTAGATGAGTGCAGCAAAAATACAGACCTATCTAGCTACAATCGATTTTTCGTGCGATCTGTCTCAGTTACCAACAGATGCTTATTTAGTAGGCGGATCGGTCAGAGATGCTTTGTTAGGACGCTATAAAATTCCCCTAGACTTTGATTTTGTTTTACCAGAGAAAGCGATCGCTACTGCCAAACATTTTGCGAATACCTATAGCGGTGGATTTGTCGTTCTAGATCCAGATAGAGAAATTGCTAGGGTAGTGTTCGAGCGGGGAACTTTAGATCTTGCCAAGCAAGAGGGTGTAAGCCTAGAAGCAGATCTGCATCGGCGAGACTTTACCATCAATGCGATCGCCTATAATATTCAGTCCCAGAAGTTAGTCGATCCGCTAAATGGTTTAGTAGATCTCGAACGAGGCATTTTAAGGATGGTTTCGGCAGAGAATTTATCAGACGATCCTTTACGACTGCTTAGAGCCTATCGTCAGGCTGCTCAACTGGATTTCACAATTGAGATAAATACAAGAACGGCGATTAGAAAGCGGATTACTCTACTTAAAAATGTTGCAGCAGAAAGAGTGCAGGCAGAACTAAACTATCTATTGACTGCACCACAGGGTAATAAATGGCTATCAGCAGCGATCGAAGATGGTTTATTAGGCTTTTATCTACCTCATAGCGATCGCGTCAATTTAGGGGTATTAGAGGCGATCTCGACGGGGATTGAATTTTGCTCGGTCAACGGTATTGGCAATCTTCAAAGCGATCGAGAGTCTGAAATGACGATCTTAACTAAGCTGTCGGCTTTAGTATCGGAGAAACCCGGTCTAGCAGAAGTCGAGTTAACTAATTTAAAATATGCCCGTACACAAAGCAAAGCCGTAACCAAGACGGTCAAACATTTACCACGCCTACAGCAGATTCAACCCATGAGTTTGCGAGAACAGTACTTTTGGTTTTTAGAAGTTAAAGATGTTTTTCCGCTCGTAGTTGCCAGGGCGATCGCTTTAAAAGTTCCGAGATCGCTTATCGATCCTTTAGTCGAACGCTATTTAAATCCACAAGATCCAGTCGCTTATCCTCAAAATTTAGTTACAGGCAACGATTTAATGGAGCAACTAAATCTTAAACCTTCCCGCGCAATTGGCGAACTGTTAACGGAGATTCAAATAGCGCAAATTGAGTCAAAAGTAGAAACTTTCCCCCAAGCGATCGACTTTGCAAAAGACTGGCTAAAATCTATAACCTTCAAATAACATTGCTGAATAAAAACACGCTCCTGTAATATTGAATAATAGCTAATAGCTGATAGCTGATAGCTACCTAAACAGGCTAATCAGAACAAACCGCATTCACGTCAACTGAATCAATTCTTGCTTGAGGCGATCGATAATGGTGTTTGGTTCTACCTGAGATAAGATTTCTTGAATTAAGGTTGAAGCACCCATTTCTCCCCAAGTGCAGCCCTGTTCGAGATAGACTTGAGCCACCCGACCAATCATAAACGAGCCATAGCCTGCGATCGCACCTTGGACGCTAGCCGTACCGACATAAGCCGTAATTGCGCCACTGCTATCGAAGCCACTGCTAAGAATTGCTCCGCTTTTCCCAACGCTTAAAAATAGGCTGCTGCCTACTTCTCCCAACAACAAGCCTCCCGCACTAGCAATAATTCTGCGTAAGAGGTTGCCCGCTTCAAAGGTGGTAATAGGCAAGCCATAGAGTTTAGACAGGGATCTAATTAGAGCTAAATCGGCGATCAGACCACCCAAGAGATCGGCAAAAATAATCGGATTGACAGCTACAGCGATCGCTTTATAGCGGGCATATTTAGCAATAATTTTCTGGGCTTCAGACTGTCGCAGTTCGATGGTTTTTCGAGCAATATTAAGTTCCGCGTCTCTTGCTTGAACCAAGGCGTTAAGAGCCAATAGTGACTTTCCTTCCTGTTCTAAAACTCTTTCTAGAGCTTCTTTAAGGGGTTCTATTTGCGGTTCGGGATATTCCCAGGTGTTTGTCACCGTGCCGTCAGCCAACTCTGTTCTGACCTGAATTGGCTGGGGTTTGGCAGCTACCGTCACAATTTCATGGGGAGCAACCAGATCTTCGAGGCTAGTCCCGCTATTGGCTGCATTAAGCTTTTGAATTTGGCGATAAATCTGTTGGCGATCTTTGTCGGGATAGAGATCGATTTTATTAAATACTAAAATTAACGGTTTTTGAGTACTGCGTAGCTGGCATAAAGCCTGGTACTCGGTACGGGTAATGTCTCCTGCGACGACAAACAAGATTAGGTCGGATTTTTGAGCAATTTCTCGCGCCATTGTTGCTCTGGCTTCTCCCGTAACCTCATCTAAGCCAGGGGTATCGATCAATTCGGCGTTTAGTCCCGATTCGGGCAGAGGATTCCAGCGTAAAATAGTCAGAGATTGAGTTACGCCATGCAGAGGTCCTGTAGCGACCACTTCCTCTTCTAGTAAGGCGTTGATCAGAGAAGATTTACCACAGCTTACTAAGCCAAAGGTACTGATACGGATGGCTTTGCGATCTAACCTTTCTAAAGCATTTTGCAATGACTGTAGATCGGTTTTAACGGAGGTCTGTAGACCTTCACTAGGCGGAGTTTTACCGTGACGGCGAAAGCTGGAGTACCAAGAAATAGACTGCTGTAAGCTGGCATGAGCCTGGTTTAGTTGAGTCTCTGGGAATGAATGCTGACTCACAGTGATTATTAGCTCCCAATAATATTTTTCTGCTACATACTAATCTAAGCTAATTTATTATTTCTGGCGGCTAAATCTAAAGCCCCTTTAGGATAAACAATGCGCTTATGGTTAAACTGTTGCCAAACGCGCACAAAAACTTCGGCAATCACAGGTAGCTCATCGTAGTTTAGTCCACTGTCTACTAGCTGGCGGTCTTGCCAACGAGCCTTAAAGATTTTCTGGAGGGTAGTTAGAGCCTGTTTGGGAGTTGCATCTCTTAGCGATCGCAAGGCAGCCTCACAGCCATCTGCCAACATCAATATGCCAGCTTCCCGCGATTGAGGTACTGGTCCAATATAGCGAAAGTCAGCTTCTACGAGGGGGACACCAGACTCTTCTGCTTTTTGCTTTGCTTGGTAGTAGAAATAGACAATTAGCAAAGTACCCTGATGTTGGGGGATAAAGTCGCGAATGGCTTTTGGTAGACCATATTTCTTTGCCATTACCAGACCTTCGCTTACATGTTTTTTAATGATTTCGGCGCTTACCCAAGGATCGTCAATTTCATCGTGTATATTCGGACCACCCATCTGGTTTTCAATGAATCCCAAGGGATCGTGCATTTTGCCAATGTCATGGTACAGAGTCCCAGCTCTAACTAATTCCACGTTGCAGTTCAATTCCCTAGCAGCAGCTTCAGCCAGAGAGGCAACAAACATAGTGTGCTGGAAAGTTCCTGGCGCTTCTGTTGCCAATCTTTTGAGTAAGGGTAAGTTGGGATTTGATAATTCTGCCAGACGAATGGGAGTAATCAAATCGAAAAAGCGTTCGAGATAAGGAGAGATGCCGATCGCAATAACAATCCAGGCGACACCAAACAGACCACAGACCGTCGCATCGGGCAAAATAGCCGACCAAATTGTCGCGGGACTAGCACTTAGAATAAGTTTAGTAATTAAATACACAGCTATTTGGGATAAACCAACGGCAATACCTAATTTAGCGATCGCTTCACGAGATCGCAATCGACCCGCAAAAACCGCCGCAACTAATCCCCCAACCAGTCCAGCAAAAAGATAAACAGAATCCAAATCCTGATTGCTAAATACAACCAGTCCCATTACTAGCATTACCTGACAGATGGCTAAAGCGGGAGTATAAAAACTACTAACCAATAGACCGATTGCTGGCAGACTAGTATAGGGAATTTCAAAAACGCTTAGTAAAGGAGCGCTAATCGCTAGCAAACAAAGCAGCAAATAATCACGGTGGCGAATAGCAGGATAGATGCTTCTTTGAACAATCAGAAACAAGCCTACAATTCCGCCAACGACAAGCGCCGACAGTTTTAAGCCCTCCCAGTTGATGCCCCGTCTGCTTAGTTTGAAACCGTCGAGCAGCACAAAATCAGACTGGCTAATTCTCGCTCCCTGCTCGACAATCACCTCTCCCTGTTCGATATCTACTAAAACCGAATCTATCGCCATCGCTGCTTTCTCAGCAATATTGCGAGTAGCGTCTCTATCTTCTTCTAGATTAGGTTGCAAAGTTCCCAGCAGCATATTTTGCGCCAAACGTTCGGCAGCATCGGGAATGTCGGGGTTTAGTTGAGCTGTAACCGCTGACTCTAGAAGATTGGAAGGAATACCTAAAGGGATGCCCTGAGTCAAAATGCGCTCTGCAGCTAACAAAATAGTCTTTTTAGTCGCTTTCCACTCTTTCTCGGTTAGATCGAGTAGGATAATTAATTCTTTGTCATCTAGGCGAGCAATTTTTTTTCGATCTAGACTTTTCCAAGCTTGAGAATAGCGGTAGCGAGTCAGGGTAATTTGAGCGATTAGAGTATTAAATCTATTTTCTGAGGTGTTCGCTCGATATGTTTCTAATTCTGCAGCTACTTTTTGCAGTCCTAAATTAAAGTCTGGTCTTTTTTCTAAGGTTAAATTTTTAGACGCAATGGAAGGCTCTTCTTGCTGAGTTAGAATCATGTAATTTTGAGTCACAGAAGCCAGTACCGCTTTAAATTCCGATTCGGGGCAAAAGCGAATATATCTTTGGCTAGACAAAGAAAGAGATTTTTGAGCAGCAAAAGGGAATGGGGCCGCCATTTTCCGCAATTTATCTATCTGCTGCAGATGACGTTCTAATTTCTGACTAGTTTCTTCTGTTAATGCCCGATCCTGTTTCAGGATGGGAATGATTCCTGTTTGTACTTCCTTTCGCTTTTCTATAGTCGTTTTTGTATCTTCAAATTGTGCGGAATAAGGTGCCTTAATCGTCAAAGGGGAAATCTTACCTACGGTTAATTGAGGTTGATTATAGAATCGATAACCAACCACGCTAGTTAAAGCAATAATGCTCAAAGCTAACATGATTAGAAAATCTCTCAATCTAGTGTGCTGTTGTTTGCTGCCCGATTGACCAAAACTAGAGCTACGAGATGATTTGCCAGCAGCTTTTAGGCGCAGGCTTTTTCCCCACCAGGAAAGTCCTTGGTGTTGATATCTGTATCGCCATCCTTCAATTTTTTGGATTAGTGAACGCCAGCTTTTCATCATAGGTGAGGATTTTTAGAAGCTATAAAATCGCTTTGGTTTAATTTTAGTCAGAGATTAAGCTTCAGTAAATACAATAGTAATTTTAGAGCTTAATCTGCCAAAACTTACGACTTTAGGAACTGATACTTAAGTGCTTTTTTGCTCTAATCGAGCTATTTTTTACCTGAGTATGTTGGCTAATAACGATTGTTTTTTTTACGCAGATAGAGCCAGTAAATTGGCTAGATTAATAGTATTTAGTTAGGATAGGCGCAAAATTAGATCGATCGAGATAGCTCTAATATATTTAAGGGCTTTATTCTAATATTTAAATTTAATTGACTGCGTAAGAGCGAACAAATACAAAATATTTAAGCATTCATTCTCTGACCGCTAATTATTTACTTCAGATAAGTTTCTGAGAAACGATCTTCAAGCTTTGACGAGTCTGAATCAACCCTGGTAGAGCGATCGCCTCTAAATTATGATTGTAAAATAGATCCCGCCGTTCATAAGCATAAATTCCCAGCCAATCCTGAGATAGTTTTTCACATAAATGCCGTTCTAGCTGCTCTTGAGGATTTTCTCCCTCTGTCCTCCCAAACGCTGAAATTTCTGCCATACCATTATATGCCCCAGATAATGTACCTGTAAGTGCAATAGTCAACCAAGCGAAGTTGGTAGCCACAAGAGATGCTCTTTTAATTGATAATCTAAAATCTTGGGGAGTAGTGGCAAAGCAGTACCAGGCAAGTGCGATCGCCGTTGAGGTAAAACCTTTTAAAGGCGATAATTGCTCGACGATCGAACCCAAACTACTGCCATTTTCAATTTCGCGAGCAACTAAGCCTAGTTTATTGGCTAACAAACCTGACGTCCCCAAACGATATTCAATTACATTCCTAATTACTCGCTTTTGAGCAACCAGATCTAATTTGCAACTCAGAACTGAGGTTAACAAGTATTCCCATCCTAATGCGTCTTGATTTATGGCGATTTGAATCGGTTCATTTGCTGACTTCAAATTACTTTCTACTATATTTTTCAACTGCAACATCGACTTATTGGCAGGAAAAACGATCGCAGGCAGTAAAGACAACAGACTACTATTGTGCTGCAAATTGGTAATTGGTAGTGCCAAATCGGCAATAAGTTTTTGCAAATACCCAACAGATAATTCCTGTTTTAATATTGAAGTGGCTAGTTTTTGGCGCTGGATTAGCCAAGATTGGGAATGCAATCTGGCTTGAGGTTCGGATAGAAGCTGATTGAGTAAGCTTTGAGCGACGATCGCGCCCCACCAACTGCCTCGAACTCGATCGTAAGTATTGTGGTACATCTATTTAAGCTCTAGATAGGGCTAACGAGAATATAATGTAGACATAAATTTAGTCATAATTACCTTAAATATAGATGTTAGTTACGACAACCGATACGATTCAAAATCAAAACGTTGAAGCCTACCTAGGTGTAGTTACGGCAGAGGTAGTTTATGGCACCAACGCCTTACGGGATCTGTTTGCAGGAATACGAGACGTGATTGGTGGGCGAACTGGCAGCTATGAAAAAGTATTTGAAAAAGGGCAGCAAAAGGCGATCGAAGAACTAAAGCAGCGCGCTCAAAAATTGAATGCTGATGCGGTAATTGGTATTGAAATTGATACGGGTACAATCAGTGTTGATGAAAAAGGAGTACTGCTCTTGATTACGGCTACGGGAACAGCAGTTAAACTAGGCTAAGCAGAACAGATTTGCTTTAAATTCTTGCTTTTGCAGCAACTCAGCCATAATCTCAACTGGTGTTATCGGTCAAGTAAAAATATGATGTCTACGGATAATAACTTATCTACTCCCCCCATGTTTCCCGTTCTCAGTCTTCAGATTCACCTGCTGGATGATTATTTAGCCTGGTTGGTAACAAGACTAGAGCAAAGCCAAGGAACTCATGTAGTAACGCTGAACGCGGAGATGAGCATGATGGCACAGGAAAATCCAGCCCTACATCAGACAATTGGATCGGCAGATCTAATTATTCCTGACGGTGCGGGGGTAATTCTTTATATGCGTTTGCGGGGTCGTCAGCATCAGCGCTGTCCTGGGATTGAGCTGGCTGCGTCACTAATCGAGTATCTGGGTAAATCTGCCTCTAATAATTCTCTCTGCTTTTTTGGCGGTAGTCCAGGTACAGCAGCGCAAGCAGCCCAAAACTGGCAAGAGCAATATCCCAACCTCTCGATTTTGACTCAGGATGGCTATGTTTCTGGCACTGCAGAAGAGGAGTGGAAACAAACTCTCCAGACCAAACAGCCTGCCGTTATTTTAGTAGGCATCGGCGTACCCAGACAAGAGCTATGGATTGCCGAAAATCGACATCTCTGTCCGAATTCGATTTGGATTGGGGTTGGCGGCAGCATCGATATTTGGGCGGGAACAAAAGAACGCGCTCCAGAGTGGTTGAGAAACAATAACTTAGAGTGGTCTTATCGTCTCTATAAAGAGCCTTGGCGCTGGCGCAGAATGTTATCTCTGCCCAAATTTTTTTGGCGATCGCTTTGGGCATAAAATACAGCTAAAGGTTTCAAGATTCCCAATTTAAATTTCAGGATGATTGTGTGGAGCAATACAGCCATCGGGAAGCAAGGCAATAGAAAGAGCTGTGGAGTAGTGTTTTACCCGTACGCGCCTAGCAAAGGTTTTTTCTAAGTCGAGGATCTCATGAATTCTAATGGGAATGACGCTATTAGGAGGAAATGCCCACCAGCTACCATCTTGATAAAAACAATCGCTGTAGCCGTGTTGTTCGCACCAGCTTTGACAGACTGCTGTCGCTGCAGACCTAAAATTGGGATAAAGAGTCGTTAAGTTGAAACTATTGTTCATAGCTGTTCCGAGAGACAGAGGAATCTCTGTAATTATCTTATTTTAAATCCGCGTAACATAACCAAGTAATACCATTACCGCTCTAGATTATGGTCGGGGCGATCTCTTTAATCTAAGTCGTGAGCGTGTACGCCAGATAGTGAACAAGGCTATTCGTAAACTTAAAAGCAATCGCAAAGTTGTTAAAACTCTCAAGAATTATATGCTGTCCTGACCGACAGAAGCAGCGCAGGAGTATGCGATACCAGAGCAGCTTCTTTAAAATAAGATCTTGTTAGCTAAAACAAGATCCGAATTGGGCTTTATTTCTGAAAGCTTAATTGAATTACCTAAACAAATATGAACATTCTTTTTGTCAATGATAGAAGTAGCAATATCAATGTCAGATACTTCTATCCTTTTCTGTTTCTGAGTGTCAGAATTTACTATAGCTATTCGATTGCTAATTAAATCTTTAATTGCATTATTAGATAATTTATCAAGCGTAGGATTAGCAATACTAATAACAACTCCTAGATCTGGAAGTTCAAAATAATCTTGTATTCTATGGTTTAAGTTTTCCATTGCTATCTACCGACTTTTTATAAATCGTATACTTTTAACTTGACGAATCCTAATATGAGTTTTGTATAACCTAGTAATACTATCCCTGAGTAAAGTACATCTCTCAGTAGAGGAAAGATAGGGAGCAAGCCTAGCTGCTCTGATACTAGCTTGAGCTTCTTCTAGTGGATCTTCTGATTGAGTTTTACCTGCTAATGCTGCTTCTCTATGCCCAATTAGTTCGTGAGCATTAGAGCTTTTCCAAGTAAGCCTAGTATTAGCCGCAAGAGTGCCTTCCCCTCGCCATTTAATATCTACCACTATAGAATATCTTTGTATCCGTAGGTCTTCAGGATCTTCACTACTCTGCTCAATAATTTTTGCTATCCATTTAGCTTTTTCAACTTTTATTAGTGCTGCTCTAACATCAGTTCCGATATTAAATAAATCAAAACCAGGATTATAAGCAGTATTCATTTCTCGGTCATCTACCCATCGAATCACGCCTACCTGCGATGGTGCATCAGATTCTACTAATTTTATCTATTCAGATATTTGTTTTTTTTGAGAATCAATGAGAGGTAATTCACCCCTAAATCCTCTATCAACTTAATATGCTTCTTTGTCTTCCACTTAGTTAAGTTGTTTTGATTAGAGTTCGGGGATATCAAAACCAGTCTTAGCTTTCCAATAGTTATCCATAATTACTTTGGGAGAATTACCAGATAATCTAGCAACACTGGCAATATCAAACTCTGCCTCTCTCAACCATCTTGTAATGGCACTATGGCGTAATGAGTAAGGTTTGATATATCTATCTAATTTACCCTGCTCTATTAATTTATTGATGATGGGTATCCAATGTCTATTCCTTACATTATTCCAAGTAATATATTTACCCTTCGGACTGGGAAAGAATAAACCAGATGGAACATCTTTCGTGCCTCCATTCTTACTGGGGTCAATAAAATCAATTAGAGTTTGTAGCTGGTCATTGATAGGGAATAGTCTAATAGCTCTGTTTTTAGTGTGAGGTAATAAAATACGATTGCTATATGCCTTACTGAACTTGACATAACTTCTATCGCCTTTAGTTTTAATATCATTAGCTGTAAGGGCTACGGCTTCCTCTGGACGGCAACCCGTCAGTGCAATGAACTCAATTAAAGTCCCATAGTAATCAGAAGCACTATCATAGAAGCTCTGAATAATTAACTTCACTTCCTCAGAAGAATAACAATCAATATCAGACTTTACTCCTTTTGGTAGCTCTACATCTAAATATGGATTGCGTTCTATTATTCCTTTCTTCACAGCTAAATTAACTGAGGGCATCAAGCAGTTAGAGAAGATGGGTTTAATTGTGGCGGGTTTATACTTCTCTAGCAAGTAGCTTATGAACTTATCGCTGTTCATTATTTCCAACAAGCTAGCATCCTTCTTAAAGATGTCTCCAAGATAGTTAGTCTCATACTGATACCAGTGAGTTTTCTTAGTCGTCTCTGCTACTCTCTCTCTACTTACAAGCTTGTATGACTCCCATAAATCCAAGAGACTTGGGGCTTTTGTTGCCACCTCAAGCATTGCTGCTCTCTTAACAGAATACTTAGCTAGAGATGGGTCGTATTGGTTTAACTCAATATCATTGTTAATCAGTTGTGCCGTTTGGATTGCCTTAATCCACCCAGCTTCGGTATTAGTGGCAACAGATAATGTCTCTCTCGTTCCTTTCGGATAGGTAAATCTAAGCTTTACTGAGTTGCCTCGAACATAAACATTTATCTTGCCAATTTTGGCTTTCTTATTTTCATTATCTATATACATTAGATTAACCTTTCAAATAGCTGTATTAACGTGAGATAGAGCTATACAAAAGATATTTCTCTTACAAGACAATGACCGTGACTAGATACGTAGTACCCTGTCAGATTTTTATATGACATCAATCAATATATGGAGCTAGTACATTGATAGTACTAAAGGCAATTCTACGGTGACAAAGGCTACAAGCATCTTGTGACATGGCTTTTGGGGTGATATCACAGTGCATATACTAGGTTTTGGCGCACGCCAATTCTGCGCCACTTTTTGTTTTTGAAAACCTCAGTAGATAATCTCAATCTCACATTGACCGCTTATTACAGCTAATATGTCAGTGATTTGAATAATTCCTTGCAAAAGTTTCAACAGTTTGTCATAATGTATATCGGCAAGGAAATAGCACAGCCTGCGAAACGTACGTGTTGTGTGTCTCATCAGTTCCCAGAGGGAAATTGGATGAAATGCGGGTGTAGCTCAGTGGTAGAGCGTCACCTTGCCAAGGTGAATGTCGAGGGTTCGAATCCCTTCACCCGCTTATTTAAAAATAATCAAAGTTAAAGCATAAGTTAATATTTTAATTTCGATGTCTTGATTAAAATTAAATTGAGAAGTGTAGCCAAAACTGGAAAAGATAACGTGCTAGGTGATTATCTTTCCTGACGGCGATCGGCACTCATCGATCCTTTAATTTTAATTACCTCAATCCTCTAGAGTGCGTCCATACAAAGTACACAAAATAGACTTAACAAGCGAATATCCCTGCCCTTGTCGTCGAAGTGGCAATCTAAAACCGATTGTTTTGACTGAGGCTTTAGGCTGCGATCGCTGCCAACAAATATTTGCTGTTAAAAAAGATGGGCAGGTAATCGAACAGCTTGCTTCTGTATATCAGCAGAAATCATGGCGATGGACGGGTAATCGGTGGCAAAAAGCCGATCGACGTTGGAAGCAGAGTTATCTATCCATAGAGGGGATAACAACAAAATAAGGGCAAAGCACAGCTACGGCAATGATCCTAAAGGAACTCCAGGCTAACGCCAGTATGATTTACTTAATCGAAAAATTATTATGCCTATAGAGACAACATCTCTCGCGACTATTATCGGGCTAATGAGTAATTTTATGGCCGAGCGACGCGCCACGTCAGATGATGAATACAACGAATTCCAGCAGTGGTTGACTGATAAACGACACAAGGCACTGTTGGAAGAGCTTGGTTCAAATCACCTACTTAGCAACCAAATAAAGTTATTGCTGAAAGAAAATCATAGTGTGGTCATCCAGAAGCTCGATTACCTTAACGATCAACTATCTTCGTTAGCGTCCAACATAGATGGATTTCAGGAACTTTCCGCGATAACCAACCCAGAACAAAAACTTCCCAAACAATGCATTGCAATATTACGAACGATTGATCAGTTGGGTGCTACTCATTTCATGGAAAGTACCACAATGAACGGGATTAACTACCCAGTGTCGGGCACTGGCAAACAATTAAAAGTACCAGATCCACGGTTTATAGAGGATGACTTAAATACGGTCTTACCACCCATGACTTTAATGCAACACCCAACGATTGCGGCACTTGCGCAGCAAATTAGTGGTGATGCCACAGCGGAGGCTTGGGACACGATTGTTCCATTACGGGCAAGTGGTTCTAAGACACCATTATTCTGTATTCATGCGGGAGGCGCACATGTATTTTTCTATGGTGGTCTGGCAAAGTATATGAGTG
>ENA-ORXT01000229-ORXT01000229.1-marine-metagenome-genome-assembly--contig:-NODE-229-length-93522-cov-6.682926_pt1 | contig 93522 bp, 67 predicted proteins | sample MGYA00237868_ERZ511482 | MGnify/ENA metagenome assembly ERZ511482 | reverse complement strand
GTTATTTTAGTCAAGATTACGATTTAGACAATTTTCGGGTAAGTGAAATCAATGGTGCCATTACTGTTGACTCAAACTTGTACGTTGCGATCTACGGTTACAATTATACATTTGGATCAGGAACTATTGTCCTAAGCTTTGATTTTGATGGCAATATGTTGGATTCAACATTTGTTAGTAATTTTAGACCAGCTAAAAAAGAGAGCCTTTTACTTAGAGAGTCTGACTCTTTAGTAATTGTTGGAGTTAACCTATCTAATTCAATAAATGATTTTAGTAAGGTCACCTTAGACCTTGGTTTATTGACCAAAGAAATCTCTTTGATATCAGAACTACCTGATACAACAAATTATCAATTGAGAGGCGGGGTTGAGATTCAAGGGGAATTGTTTCTGTACGGTACAAAACAACACATAGATTCCGTTCATTCCAAGGCATTCATTTATAAGGTGTTGCCAGCGAGTCAGCAAGTTCAATTGTTAGCAGAATTCAGCGAAGGCCGAAATTTAGATTTAAGCCAATTGAACATAATCAAAGACTCTATATTAATTGTACATACAACTGCAACGATAACAACAACCACAACAATTGATCGAATTGCAAGTCTGTTCTTTTTTAATTTTCAAGGTGAATTGTTAAATAAATTTTCTTTTGAAGAATTCAGTCTTGAATTCAATAGCATAGTTGTCGATGAGTTAGGTCTCTATTTTAATTCAGTAGTAGTTCCAGGCAAGGAATTTAGCACTAGTTGGAAGTCCGAGAGGATTAATAGATTCGATATTGTCGGAGATAGTTTGATTTGGTCATCTAGGCTTCCTGAGTATACATTTTTTGATATTAGATCACACACAATTCATCAGATGAATTCTGATGATGACTTTATTTATGCGATAGGATCGACTGGAGATAGAGATACATTCACTACAGCAGCAAGGTACTCCTTTGTTTCTAAAGTTAATAAAAATGGAGAGTATGAATGGGTCCGAATTTTCAAAAAGCTTGATGCGAATAATGTGTTCACCTCTGCTCCTTATTCCTCAAAATCAGAACTCGGATATTCCTTAGTGGTAAATTCAAATCAGATAATAAATATAGGATGGTCCTACTATTATACTTCTGATGGTGGAACAGACATTAAACTATGGATTCTTTCCTTGGATCAAAACGGATGTTTGCCTTCCGAAGAATGTAATCATCGGATTTTATTAGATGATGAAAAGAAAGGTGGGAATGATTCCCTTTTCCGAAAGGGTTTTATTTGGAATTATGACCTTACAAAAGACACCATTTTTAATGGAGTGAAGTACCTCCAACACTCTCCATTGGAATTTAAAGTTAGTGAAGAAATTGTGATGGATGAAAGAGTTTGCAACCTTATTAAGAACAACAAGAATTTACCGAACTTAATAATGTACCAGGATTTTGAAGAGATATATCTTTGGGATGCACAAGAGCAAGAGTTTAAGTTGGTGTATGATTTTGATGCTATCCATAATTACCAAAGTTCAATATTTAACGACTGTTCTGAAACGTGGGATTATGAGGAAAACTTTAAACTTGATGGAGATGAGGATGACAAATATGTATTTCCAAATGGAATAAATTATTTGTATTTACAAAAAGGTTTATACTCCATCAATTCTAATAATTTTTCATATCCGTTTGAGATCTTAACAAACAAAGGACAATTAGCTGGGGGACTATACTTCAACCATTCTACAGAATGCGAACCTGAACAAGAAATAGGATTTCTCAGGTGTTTCTCACATGGAGACAGTAACGGTGATTCCATAGTAAATGTAACGAGTAAACATTTTGAAAATATTATTGACTGTGATGAGGTATGGTATGAAGTGATATCTTCAATTGAGTCATCAACAATGGGTGAGAAGAAATTAAAACTCTACCCCAATCCTTCTAATGGAATGATCAAACTTTCATCTATTTACAAAAACATTAATGTTCTAGACATAAAAGGAAAACTTCTGCAAAGCTACGACAACACAGATCGACTTAATCTAGAAATGTTACCACCTGGAGTTTACTTTATAAAGACACGAGATAGTGTGGCTCGAGTGGTTTTATACTAACCATCCAAAGAATCTTTCGTATTCATTTCTCTTACCCAGTCTACTATTCTTGTTGACCCTCCCCTATCAATGGTTTCTAGTTCTCCCATTTGAAGCCACTTATAAACAGTATCCCTGCTTACTCCGTTTAATCTAGCATATTCACTTATCTTATAAGACCTTTTGTATTCTATTACTAGGGTTGTTTTATCCATTACTTTTTCTCATCAATATAATACTTGCATTCCTGTTTAATCCCAAACCGATCAAATAACCTTTGAATTGCATTTTCTTTAATTGACTCTGGGTCTTTGTTGTATCGGTTACGGATAAGCCTTAGACTATTGTATTCTTCGTTGTCATCTAAATTACTTGGCTTTATCATATCAATGCAATACTTGATCGCTTCTTTCTTTGTTTTAAAATTCTTCATTCTGCAAATTTAAGTAATAGTATGAAAATAATACGTTAAAGTTTTATTAGTATCAATATAATACCTTATAATTGTAGTATCATAATAATACTATCACCTATACAGCCATGAAAACATCTACAGAAATAATCCAACTAATAAAAAGCTTCGATTACAGTTATGCAATGAGTGACGATAGCAGATATTATGACAAAGGGCTAAGACAGGAAAGCGAAATAATTGCAGAATTGAAAGAGGCTTCAAATGATACCATAATCGAGGTAAGAGACTCTATTGATCTTACAAATATATTTTTATCAGTTCCTTTTGGTGAATACTTCGAAGGGATAACAGAGCCAAAGACAGAAGCAAAGCCAAAGAGCAAGTTATCAGAGATCATGGCAAAGGCATGGGAAATGTTCAAAGCTGAATTATTCCAATCATTTGCAGAAGCTTTAAAAGCATCATGGAAGCGGTTTAAACTGGTTCAACTACTTAAGCAAGGAATTGCACGATTCACATTTATTAAGAGCAATGGAGAAGCTAGGGAAGCGATAGGAACCCTAAGAACTGGAAACTTTCAATATGAGACTAAAGGGACTGCAAGGAAGCCAAGTCCAGCCAACGTAATCAAATACTATGACATAGTTTCTAACGCTTGGAGATCATGCCGGGTGGATAGACTGACAGAAGTAGCAGCGTAAATAGAATTAATACTTAAACCATTTATAAAAACCTAAACCTAATAGAATGCAGAATACAACAGCACAACACCCCAACAGAACATTATCAAGTTTATTTGACTGCTCTAAGTCTAGTCTACCGCAAGCAGTATTGGCGAAATATATTGATTCGCTTGATTTAGATAAAATCCTAGAAGATGATTTAAAGCCAGATGTTAAAGGCTTAGTCAAATGTATTAAGCAATTGAAATCCTTGTATCAGTCCGAGGACACAATAATGCAAACAGAAATTGACGGCCAAGCCTTATATTACAATTTCCATGAATTGCATCTAAACGAGGAAGGAATGTATTGCCCTACTATTATGATGGCAATTGATAGAGACGAGGTTTTTATAAGTGAGGTTAAAAGTGAAGTGATGATAATCGAATTCGTGAACCCTAAAACAGCTTATTACAAGCTATTTGCTAGTCGTCAATTTCCAGAGTCTAAGGCTTTGAAAAGTCCACGTATTGAAGCGGTTTAGTATGTGTCAATTAAAGGCAAACAGAGCAGAAAACGACGACCAATACGACGACCAGAAAACAAAAATCCCCTGTAAATCAATGACTTACAAGGGATATAGTAGCGGCGGCAGGACTTGAACCTACGACCTTCGGGTTATGAGCCCGACGAGCTACCAACTGCTCCACGCCGCGATGTTTATATCTTTGGTTTTTGGTATCTGATTTCTTTTAATCAAATGGATTGCAAATATAGCATATAATCCTTTCAAGACAAGGATTGTCATTATAAACCTTTTTAATAATCAAAAGTTCCTTTTCATGGCACTCTTGATTGATTTATTGGCTCTTTTGGCCAGTCAAAGTAGAATGTTGTACCATGTGCATCGGACTCAAACCATAAACTGCCGCCATTTTTATCAACGATCTTTTTACAAATAGACAATCCAATACCGGTTCCACTATACTTCCCATCGGAATGGAGTCTTTGAAAGACATCAAATATCTTGTCTGCATATTGGGGATCAATCCCAATTCCATTATCCTGTACGTAAAATCTATAGTCATCTTGCTGCTCTTCACAGCTTATTTTTATCGTCTTTTGCTCGGACTCATTATATTTCACGCCATTGGTAATCAAGTTTTGAAAAATTAATTCAAACTCTGTGCGCTGAATCATTAGTTCAGGAAAATCACCTATTAATTTACATTCAGTTTTACTTTCTACAAATATATACGGTAGGCTATCTATGGCATTTAGTATTACCTCCTTGGTATTCGCCATACGATACTCCTGGTCATGGCTTCCAACCTTGGACAAGGACAAGAGATCTTTAATAATACGATCCATCTTTTTTACACCTGAACCCAAGTAGTCTATGTATACCCGATCCTTCTCATCAAAATTCTTACTATTCTTCTTTTCAAACAATTGTAAAAAGCTTCCAATTGACCTTAAAGGAGATTTTAAATCATGAGAGGTCACGGACGCAAATCTTTCAAGTTCCTCGTTGGACTCTTTCAGCCTATCGTTGGTGTCTGCAAGATCAAGTACCTTCTGCTTTAGTTCCAAAGTTTTTTCGTCAACCATTTGTTGTAGCAATAAACTCCGTCTTCGCGAAATAAACAAATTAAAAAAGCCATAGAAAAAAACCAAGGATAGGATTCCAAGCACAATTTTAAACAATGGAGTATTTGAATATGTAGGGTTTACTTTAAAATTTATACGCTTTATTTCTCCACCATCATTTTCATTTAAATGACGCACTTCAAAGCTATATTCACCATCCTTTAAATTACTATAATGGGTTTCATTATTTCTTGTAGGAATCCAATCTTTATCTACGCCACTCATTCTATATGCATAGACCAGTTGATCATTATGTTTAAAATTAAGGGCATTAAACTTGATGACAATATTATTTTCTGTAGGCTTTAAATCATAGGCATTTTTAACAGGCCTCTCTTTCCCATTTATTTCAACAGTTTCAAAAATTAATGGAGCGCTTTCTTCATTAATAAAATCATCTGAAATTTTATAAATACTCAACCCAGCCGGGGAGGCGATAAACAATTGATCTTTACAATATTCAATGTGACGTACTTCGTTACTGATAAGACCATTGACCTGATCTATTATATTTATAGGATAAAAATTCTCTCCTTTTTTATCGAAATCAATCACACTTATTCCCTTATTAGTGGCGACATAAATGGTGTTGCCATATGCCTCTATATCAAAACAAACATCACTAGATAAACCAATATCAATATCGATCTGACTAAATTCAAGATTTTCTGGAAACAGCAAGCCTTCTCCATTGGTTGAGACGCAGACCCATCCATTCTCTAATTCTACAATATCAGTAATTGATGCATTATATATGGGCGATAAATCTTTAAAAAATACTTTATACCCAGAAGGTGTAATTTTGATCAAACCTTTCTCAATATTGCCAAGCCACTTATTACCCTTTGAATCAACCATGGAGGTGAAAGTTCTCCCTGATTCTAATAGTTTAAAATTTTTATTTTCTGAAATATCATATACAGTAAGAGGGGTTCTTAAACTTGCAAAATATTCATCGGAGGCTTGAAAACACGTATTGTAAGTGCTAACAATTAAACTATCACCAAACAAATGCATTTTTTTGGCAGAAGTCTGCAATTTCAATTCCGCTTTATCATTTTTTATTAAAAAAATTCCGTGATCTGATGAAATATATAGATTGCCATTATTGCTTCTATTTATCTCTAGTGACCGAATAATAGGTTGGACTGATTTTGTAACAAGATCTATTATTTTGAAATCATCACCCACCTGCTTAACCAATTGTCCTTTTGAATTGCCATACCAGATCGTATCCTTTTCATGGTAGATTGTTTCAAGATCCTTAAAGGACGAATATTCAGTTTCAGGATATCCAATGATTTGCTTTTCCTGCTTGGGAAACATGTAACAACCAGCCCCATAGGTTGCAACCCAAAGATTCAATCGACTATCTACACTGAAGCTCGAGCACAATAAATTTTCTAATAATTTATATCGTTTAATTAAGTTATCTTCTGCATCTATTTTTATAATATAAATTCCTTTCTCTGTTTCTGATAGATAGATAATATCATTTACAACTTCGAGTCGCCTAGCTCCGCGGATGGTAGGATCAATAATTTTATAATCCATGGTAGAAAGGTTAAGTCGGATTAAACCTTCCTTACCAGAATAATAAAGTTTGTCTTCTACAAGGAAATTTTTAGTCCATCGAATGGAATCCATAGAAAGGTTGTTCGGTACCTTTATCTTGCGAGCAATGGAATGATCTACAAAAAATAATAATTCATCTCGTTGTTTGATAAGTAAAGAATCATTCTTCATTCCTATAAACTGTGTCGCACTTGAATGTAGAGTTACTCCACTCGGCAAGTCCTTTCTTTCAAAAGTTTGACCATCTAAAAGCAAAACCTCCTTTTCTGCCGTTACCCATAGATCTCCAAAATTATCTTCTAATATCTGAAAGTTCCAGATTAAATTTGTGGTGCTTTTACCTTCTAAATTTACGCTTTCGCCATTTTTTATATAAGAAAGTGGGCCTGTAGAATTTAACCATATTCTACCCGATCTATCTTTGATCATTGCTACAACCTCATTCCGTACAAGTCCCTCTTTCAGTCCATAATTTTTAAACTGGTTTCCGTTAAATCTGCTGATCCCAGCTTCAGTAGCTATCCAGATATATCCAGCACTGTCTTGAACAATATCATATGTGGTCATAGATGGCAGACCGTCATCATGGGTATAGTGATTGGAATTTTGATACTCTATTTGGGCGAGTAACCCGCTAGATATAAGGCATGTGAGGATACAAAAAATAGGCCTGCTCCCCTTGGACTTGCAATTGGAAGTAAACCTTAAATATATTAGTAGAAATTGAATCAACATCCTAAAATAGCTAAATTTCTGATGAGGCACTGCTCTTCTTATTCTAAAGAGCAAAATTCTTTCCGATTAAATTTCGTCTTGTTATATTATAAGAATCCATTGAAAAAAGCCTTCTCAGGTAAGGTAAATGACATTTTTTAACAGAATCTTATTATTTTAAGTTGCGCATTTATACAGAACTGAAGTAATTTGCGTTAAGACCACACAAGACCGCGTCTATTAACTAACTATTTAAATTTAATTATGAAAAAGATTTCTTTTCTTTTATTAGGAGGATTTGTGCTGGTACTTAGCTCCTGTCTCAAAGATTCCGGTAGTACAACACTGACTTATTTTAAAGCGACTCCTGTTTATCAGGACTTAGACCAACTTTGGGAAGACGACTTAGTTACAGAGGCTAGATCCATCGAAGATCCGGGTAAAATTTACATCGGCGAAGACTTTATACTTATTGGTGAGGAGAATGAAGGCATCCACATTGTGGATAATAACGACATCAACAATCCAATAACAAAAGCATTCATCAACATTCCAAGTAACAAAGAATTTTTTGTAGAGGGTTCAACAATTTATGCGGAATCAGTCACTGATTTTGTAAAAATTGATATTTCCGATCTTGATAATGTTAACCTCATTCACAGAAATAAGAATGTTATTACAGAGTCAATCTATAATGACAAAGGAGAGGCTCTTACTAAATTTACCTTTGAAGAAGTTACTGAAACTATGGAAATTGGGAGTGAAACATATCAGGCGCTCAATGGAGGCCAAAACACATACCTATATTATAATTACTTAAATGAAATTATTCCATCATCTGCACTTCCTTCTTCATTTGCTGGAAGTGGTGGTAGTAGTGGTGCAGTTAATAGAATTGCGGTAAACAACGATAACATTTACCTTATTGATAAAAATCGAATCATAGTTCTTGAAGATATGGGCTCTTCAACTTCTTATGTTGCTGAAGAATATGTAGGATCATTCGGCGATCTTGAAACCATATATGTTGAAGGAGATTTACTTTTCCTTGGTACAACGCAGTCAGTTGAAATTATGAGTATTACTAATCCGGCTCAACCTCAATATTTAAATCAATTCAGCCATGCGACTTCATGTGATCCTGTGTTACCGAAAGGCGACGTTGCTTATGTCACCTTAAGAACTGGATTGTTTGATAGGCCTTGCGAAGGTACAGTCAATGAATTAGTGGTCTTGGACATTTCTGAGCCTAATAATATTGCCCCTACAGATACAGAGCAGATGAAAAGTCCATATGGCTTGTCAATTTCAAATACCACTTTATATGTTGGTGAAGGAGCCAATGGTTTGAAAATATTTGATATTACTGATAAGTTTAATCCTTCGCTCATAAAGAATATTGAAAACATTGAGGCGTACGATATAATTTCTCATCCAAATAGATCTGATTTAATTCTTATCACTGGTCCAGATGGCCTTCAACAATTTGAAGTTTCAGATGATCTTGGATTGGATTTAAAAAGTACAATTCTATTTTAAGAAATGATTAGAACATTTCTACTAGTTCTTCTGACACTTTTCGTGTCAGAAGAACTATTTTCCCAAAATAAAATTGGACGTAAAAAAAGGACAGAAGAAATTACTACAAAGTCCAATGAGCAGTCCAGTTCAACAGCTAACAGATTAAGTAGACCCGCTAAAAAAAGAGGCCCTCAGAATAAAGTCATTGCTTTTATGAGAGAGGGATCCATCTACATTGGCGACTACATAAATGAGGATGATGCGCAGGTAAGTTTGCAACTTGTAACTGAGGACAGTATTTCAATAGACCGCAGGCTCGCAAGAGATATTTATACACCCAAAAACGCCTTGATTTTCAAACGTGCTAAATTTCACCCTACTACAGGAATGTATATGCATTTTGACTGGGGGACAAACTTTAATGCAGATGGAGGCGGTGTTCAGACGTCAATCGGTCTCGGTTATCGTCTGAATAAGAAATGGGAGATGCTAGGTGGACTTGGAATAAGTACTCAAACGGTAGGGATAGGATTTCGAACAGAGACCATAGTCGGAGCTCCGCTATATGTCGGTGGACTTTACAACTTAACCGATACCAAAGCAAGAATTTTTGCTTTTAGTAGACTAGGACCAGTTTTCGGCATAGAACCTGGAGGTGATGGAGCAGACGTAGGCTTCATGATTGATGCGGGGCTTGGAATAAATTTTGCCTCAGCGACCTTCAGTAGAATTCAATTAACAATATCTAATTATAATCAATACGCCAAACTAGATATTTTACAAAATGATCGTTTTGGAAATCCAATTTCTGGAATGGCCACAGTTTGGTTGAATAGATTGGCTATAAGGATTGCTTATACATTATTTTAATCTACTTAAAATAAAAAATGACCCGCTCAGATTATTTACATTTGAACGGATCATTTTTTTTACTAATGCTTATTGCCCTTCCTCCTAAAGTTTAAGAATCTTCTGTGTTTGAATACCTGTTTCTTCATCTACGAAGCTCACATAATATTTGCCAGCAGGCAACTCTTGATTGAACGCTATACCATTTCCATCTTGCTGAAAGGGCACTTTTTTTCCATCGATATTGCATACCTGTAATACTTGAATCTCTTCAGAAAAACTAACCCGTTGTGTAAAGGGATTTGGGAATAATTCTATTTTAAAATCTACTAGATTTATGTCCTTCATGGCAGTGGTACGATCATATTTAGTTAGAACATGATTGCTGGTAACTGGACCTTCAACATAAGAATAACCTTTGGTAAAAATACAATTATCTACCGCCAAGCAATCGTAGACTCTATCATCTTTATCGCCAGAATAATCATACGATATGGTCCAGGCTTCTTCCCAATTTTCATCAAGATATAAACCAAAGGCATCGGTCGGATTTCCTAAACCAGTAAAAATAGTGCCTGCGACAAAAACACTTCCATCCTCATAAACGATTATATCAGATCCAATTTCTGCATTATTATCTCCTACACCGATGTATCTATGTCTGCGCATTTCTTCCCCATCCGGTGAGAGCTGGACCGTCAAGATGTCGCCGTTGGTATAATTTTCAGGATCACCATAATTTTCGCCATAATGCCTCCCGGTGACTATCAGGTTTTTATCCTCATCAAAAGTAATTCTGCGAAGTTCATCAGCAAATACATTATCTGGTAAATTGGTGGGCTCTTCAAAGGTCCACAGGTGATTCCCCAGTCGATCATATTTTGAAATTAAAAAGCGACCAGTTCCTCCGGTAACATAAATACTTCCCTCCTCATCCATCGTTGGCTTCAGAGCAATATTCCCTAAAACATCAAACGTATTCTGACCTATTAAAACGTCATTATTGTCAAAAACAAACATATCATAAGCAGAACTTCCTCTATTAATACCTAACAGAGTCAATTCATCTTCGCGCTTCTGCATTATAACACCTTCTTCGACGTCAGGGTTTGAAAAACCATATAGAAAATCTCCATCAGGAGATAATTTTTCCATGGTAATTACTCCTCCGGTAGCATTCGCCATTCTTCCTGTGATATAGATGTTGTTCTCATCATCCACAATTGTATGATTATATTCTGGAATATAATTGTCATTCCCTGATAGAATATAGCGCCACAAGAGTTCTCCATCCGAGGATATTTTTGCTGCAACTCCCTGACCTTCTAAATAAATTAAATCATAATCAACTTCCTCCTTAGTGATTGAATAACCAGTGACAATAATATTATCGTCTGAGTCTAAGGTCATTGAATTTAAATGGTCGCTGATGGCTAAAGTATCATTATACCTAAACGACCATAGAAGGTTTCCATCAACATCATATTTAAGGAGTCCTATGGTCTGTCTATCTTGATAATTATCTAAAGGAATATTACAAATAATATCACCTTTAGAATCAAAGGTAGTCTGCACAGTGTTGGTTCCACTTAAAAATAAATATCCGGTAGATGGATATCCCTCTTGCCAGATTAGATCCGCCTGAGCCATCATTGAAAAACCTACCAAAAGCCATAAAAATGTAAAAGTGTGTCGCATGATGTTAAATTTTATTTTGTAAAACAATCCAAAAGGATATCAAAGTCCTTTTTACTATTATACACATTGGGGCTGACACGGGTTGCATCGCCTCGGAACGAAACTTTGATTTTGTATTTCAAGAGATTCGATTTCAGTTTTTCTACGTCCCTATCCTTTGGAATTCTTATTCCGAAAAGATGATTGGCCCGGTAGCGGTCATCTTCAATCCTATATCCCTGCTTTCGCAAATGTAGCATACAGTCCCGAGAAATTTCATCTGTATATGATTGAATATTTTCTGGACCCCATTCAAATATCTGCTTGAGTCCCTCAATCATCATCGGCAATAAAATAAAATTGGAAGCCTCCCCTACTTCATATCGTCGAGCACCTGGTCTATGGTTAGATTCATAGTTAACCAATTGAGAAAAATCATCAGAACCCAGCCGATTAATCCAACTCTCTTCAATCGGAACCCCATGATCAAACCGTTCGGAATAATAAGCAGCACCTATACTGTATGGCCCCATCAGCCATTTATAGGCAGCACAGACGACAACATCTGCTTTAATCTTCTCTAGGCTGAATGGCATGGCCCCTAGCGATTGCGTTAAATCCAAAACAAGGTAGGCACCTACGGATGCTGCCCGTTTCTGAATGGCTTCTAGATCAAATAAAGTTCCATCGGCCCAATGCACTTGAGCCATGCTTACCACCTTAGTTCCTTTATGAATTGATTCCAAAATTCTCAAATTCCAATCTTTGGATCGCTCCAAGGAATCTGGGGCTGTAACTATTTTAATCTTTGCTCCAGCTTCATCAGCACTGCGTTGCCAGATATAATAATTGCTTGGGAATTGTTCACCGACAATCAGAATTTCATCGTTGGGCTTGAGTGGAATATTTTTAGCTGCATTGGCCATCCCGTAAGAGACCGAAGGAATGATTGCGATACGTTCTGCCGCTGAGGTTCCGACAAGTTTTGCAAATAATTGACGCAACTCTTTTCCTGGCTCAAAAAAATCATCAACGGTAAAATGCCCCGGGAAATTTTTCTGCTGAATGGCTTGAATTCCTGCTTGCTCGACCGCTTTAAGATTAGGAGACATATAGGCTCCGTTCAAATAAATTAAATCTTCTGGCAAGCTGAAAAGTGCTCGTGTAGATTTAGAATTAATACTCATTTATTTTATCAAGGTAATGGTTCCAGTTTTAACCGCCTGAATTCCATCACGGAATTCGATTTCAATGTAGTAGCTATAAACTCCAGACTGAAGTTCCTCTCCATCGCTTCTTCCATCCCAAAAAGCATTAAGCCCTGATCCTTGATACACCCGATTTCCCCAACGATCCAAAATTAAAAATTCAGTTATATCCCCTATATCTAAACCGTAAATTTTAAAGGTCTGATTTTCTCCTTGTTCCGATGGTGAGAATATATTAGGGATGTAAACATCCTTTAAAGATTCAACCGCAACATTGATTGATTCTCTAACAAAACAATCTTCATGATAATAAAATACGAGATCATAAATCTGTGGTTCTTCTGGCACAAAATTCAAATCAAAGCATCCATCACAGATTAAAGAATCTCCCACATACCATTGAATAGATTGCACAATTGTTTCATCAATATCTATAGATAAAAAGGCAGTATCTCTTGCGACCAAGTTAAGGTCTGGGCTAAGGGTGTAGGAAGGGAAAGGTGCATTCAAAAGGGTCGTCTGAATTAATTGACCATCACATCCTTCTGGGGAAACGATTTCCGATTCAACAATCTCAACCTCGTCCGATTCACAGGTATAAAAAGTATCTCTAACAAAATACTCTTCTAGGAATTCTACAAAGAAAGTATCTATTTCTAAACAACCAAACTGATCCACAATAGAAACTGCATAGTTGCCATTTTCTGTAGGTTCCAACGTCGGCGATGTTTCACCCGTAGACCATTGAAAACTTGAACCTACTTGAGTTACATCTAAGAGCGCTGAATCACCAAAACAGACTGGATAATCCGTATTCACCATCACCGTATCAAAAAAACTAAGGTCTACATAAATAATGGAATCACAACCACCGACGGCTTGTCCATAAAGCGTATCAATGCCTGTAGGATTACTTAAATTGTAAGTTTCATCATTGAACTCTATCTCATATTCATAACATACCATGTCTTCAAAAAACATTTCCGCTTCACCAAAAATAATCAGGTCTAAGGTGTAATTGAAAGAAATACAACTACCTACGTCAATGGTTCCTGAAAGGGTTGTGAGATCAAAAGTGAAATTCCCACTTCCATAATTATCATCTGTGTTAGCCTGATAGCCATTACAGCAACCACCATCATTATCATAGATTTCAACAGCCAATGTAAATTCAGTAATGACGGCTGGAAATATACCCAGTGAAGCGGTATATCCGTTTTGACAACAATCGGGATTACTTGAAAGATTGAATGGAACATCATCTGCAGGACCATTCACTTGCCCTAAGTCTTCTACCTCATTGTTAATTAAGATATTCCCTGAAAGATCTGTAATTGTTATTGCTCCATCAATTCCGCCGAAATCAGTAAAATCACATCCAGATTCAAAATTTACGCTGACGAGATTTAAGGTAACATCATAACTGCACTGAGCAATACTGCTCTCCAGAAAAGAGAAGCTAGCAATGTAAAGACCGATTATAATTCTACTCAATTTGGCAAGCATAGATGTGTTGGCTTCTAGTACAAAAGAAACGATAAATACACCCAAAAGCAAACTTTCAGAACGGTGATGGTTCTTCCGTATGATGTTTAGGTCTTCTTAAGACCTAAAACTACATTCTTCCAAAGGATACACTTATGAAATTTGCGAAAGCGCAACCAGATCAAAACCAAACAAAGAATAAACCGCAGAAATTAAAACTTGACTATAATGTACCTCTTAATTCTTGTTCCCGCTCTAAAGCTTCGAATAAGGCTTTGAAGTTTCCTTTACCAAAAGACTTAGCACCCTTTCTCTGAATAATCTCAAAAAACATGGTAGGTCTTGATTGAACGGTTTTGGTAAAAATCTGAAGAAGGTAACCTTCTTCATCTCTATCAACCAAAATTTTAAGTTCTCTCAATTTTTGAATGTCCTCATCGATGGGTCCTACCCGTTCGTTTAGTACATCATAATAGGTATCAGGAACTTCTAGAAAATCAATTCCTCTCGACTTTAGATCTTTCACAGTTTCGATGATATCATCGGTGGCTACTGCGATGTGTTGAACACCAGCACCTTCGTAAAACTCAAGGTATTCATCCACCTGAGATTTCTTTTTTCCTGGTGCAGGTTCATTGATTGGGAATTTAATTTTTCCATTTCCATTGGACATAACCTTACTCATTAAGGCTGTAAATTCTGTAGAAATATCTTTATCGTCGAAGGACATAATTTGGGTAAAACCCATGACCTCTTCATAAAATTTAACCCAGTGATTCATTTTCCCCAAAGCGACATTTCCGACCATGTGATCGACAAATTTCAAACCTACAGATTTAGTTTCCAAAGAGGATTCCCATTTTTGATAGCCCGGTAAAAAGACGCCATTGTAATCTTTTCTCTCTACGAAAATGTGAACGACCTCTCCATAAGTGTGTATTCCAGACCTGACCACTTTCCCCTGATCATCACTTTCTTCTCTCGGCTCCATATAGGAATCCGCGCCTCTTTTCATCGCCTCATTGTATGCATTGGTCGCGTCATCTACCCAAAGTGCAGTCACTTTTACTCCATCCCCATGCTTATCGATGTGCTTACCAATCTCCGAATTAGATCTGAGCGGCGAGGTAAGAACCAATCTGATTTTATCTTGAACAACTACATAAGATTCCGTCTCCCTATTGCCAGTTTCTAAACCAGAATATGCCAAGGCACTATATCCCATCGCAGTCATGTAAAAATAGGCGGCTTGCTTGGAATTACTGACGTATAACTCCAAATAATCCGTGCCGTTGATGGGCATGAAATCTTGCGCTTCTGCAACGCCATCTTTTGTTTCTTCTGATACTTTATGCATGGGTCGGTTTTATTGTATTAACAATAGTTGTTAATGCAAGTTAATTATTTGAGTTGAGATATTCAACTTTAAGAGGAGTCAATTTAGATCGGATGAATTAACCTCATGAATTTTGGCTTTTGAGCTGCTACTTAATTTGATAACTCCAATATTGAGTCAACATGGTTCGATAGGTGATTGCATAAAGTTCATGACGGGATTATACCACGATCCCTATACCAACTTACACATCGCCCATTCAGTCCATGAACCATCATAAACTGCCATTTCATTTTCTAGGACCAATTCTCCAGCAAGTAAAACGATGCAGGCGGTCAGACCCGAACCACAGGAAAATACCAGAGGATAATCTTTAATTGGTAACGCGCCAAAGATAGAACGTAGTTCTTCCTTGGTTTTCATTTTGCCATTATTCAAAACCGACGTAAAAGGAAGGTTCAATGAGCCAGGAATTGATCCGCTTGGCAAATCTGCCCTAGGTTCCGGTGCCGTCCCTTCAAATCTTCCTTTACTGCGCGCATCGAGAATCATAAATGCTTGATGTTTCGTACTATCTTCCACTTGCACCATCGATTTGATAAGATTCAGTTTGTACTGCGCTTCGAAGTTGCCTTTATAATATGTATTAGGTGCTTCCATGGCTTCCACTGGGTGACCTGAATCTATCCACGCGCTGAGTCCACCATCCAATACTGCAATTTGATTAAATCCCATGACTCTGAACATCCATCGCACCCTTGGCGCAGTATAAATCCCTAGATTATCATAGACAACAACCATGGATTCATTATTAATACCAAGTGCTTGAGCCGCCTCTTCAAAAAGTTTTGGCTGAGGAAGCATGTTGGGATAAGCGGATTCGAGATCGCTGAATACCTTCTTGAGATTAAAAATTCTAGCCCCTTTAATTTTCTTACCGGGATGTGCAGCAACCAATCCTGACTTATTGGAAGTGGGACTTGCGTCTAGAATAATGACTTCCTCTTGATCCCACATTTGCGCAAGCACGTCTACTGATATTATTGGTTCCATACTACGAACTATAATTTTCAAATACTTTATTAATGATCCGAGTAAAGTCCTCGTAATCTTTGGAGTTTAAGCCCTCCCAGCCCTGTGTCCGAATATTTTCGACCTTCTTTAACACTCTTTTTGTCAAGGCCTGCCCTTCAGAAGTTTGATGAATAATGTAGATCCTACGATCCTCTGGCGAAGGATTCCTTACGACCCAGGCCTTTTTTTCCAATACATCGATAATTCTCGAGATGGTCGGCGCGTCCTTAAAGCTCGCATTGGCCAGTTCTTTTTGAGATTGGTCGTTTCTCACATGTAGCGCATCCATCATAACCCACTGCTCCGGGGTCATTTCAATCCCTAATTCCTTAAAAAGTCTGTGAAACTTCAGCTTTACTACCCTTGTCGTCCTTTCCAGCATAAAACCCACTGGCTGTTTATGTATGTCTTTATCCATTCGTTCTAAAATTGGCTAATTCATATTTATTAACCAACTTTTATCAAGAATTGATCGATAAACTAGAAACAATGAATAAAAGTATGAAAATGTTCGCTTTCGCAAATGATTGATTATCAACGAATTAAAAAATTTTGGGACATTTATATGCTATTTTCGTAATCTTATTATGCAATTAAATTGTTTTAAGAGTGAGTAGTTGGCTTTTCGGCTACATCTTACAATAAATACTTGACTATGAATACATCCGCGAAATTTCTAATGTTCCAACAAATCAACGTTTTAGGAGATTTGAATGAAAATCAATTACAGGACCTTGCTCAATGCAGCAGTTTCCAAAAATTAAAGAAAGACGACAAGGTATTTGAGACCGGAAATTCTATCAAAAGCGTCTACATTCTTTTAAAAGGAAGCATCAAAGTAGGACTTGAAATGGAACCCGGCAAAAGTATTATCAAGCAATTGGTCGGAGAAGGTGAGATTTTTGGTGAAAACATTCTTACTCAAAAACCAGAACGGTCTGACTATGCACAAGCCCTAGTTGAAAGCCAGGTTTTAATCATACCAAAAGAAAAATTTGAAAGCTTGCTTTTTGAAAATACGGCCTTCTGCTCAAATATTGTGAAGCAGATCATGGCTCAACTTTCAAGTCTAGAGCAACGGATTGCAGATTTCGTTTACACAAAAGCACAAAAAAGGATTGAAAGCTTTTTAAAGCGAATGGCCACGAATAAAGGGATCAAAATTGGCCTCAATGAACTATTGATCAAGCACAACCTTTCCCACTCTGATATCGCGTACTTGACGGACACAAGCAGACAGACCGTCTCTAGAGTATTGGGAGATTTAAAAAGATCAAACATTATACACTTTTCAGCAAGAAAACCTCACAAGATACTGGTAAGAGATATGACCCTCCTAGCAGTCTAATATTAGGGTCTCTTCCATAAAACTAAAGCCTCATTTAGATACGAAATCATTTCTGTCTGAATGAGGCTTCCGTTATTTCTGAGCACCTCTATCCCATGTGAATCCATTACAATGAAAGTCGGTAGAATATTCACTCCATATAAAAACTTCATGTTGGGACCTGAACCCTTTTCTACGTCCAATTTATAATTTAAGAAGTCTCGATTCAAAATTGCCGAAACCTGAGAATCGGTAAATACTTCTTCGCTCATTATTTTACAAGGAAGGCACCAGTCTGCCTCAAACTCAACCATTAATGGTTTTCCTAATACTTCTGCTTTTTCAATCGCCGCTGTAAGATCGATTGCTTTAAAAAACTTAGTACGCCCATCAAAGTAATATTCATCTATTGGTCGTTCGACGATGGTTTTTGTTTTACAAGCGGAGATCAAGGCCAGAACCAACAATGCTACAAACAAGCTTCTCATCAACTCTTTTTTATTTCCGCGTCGTAATATTCTATTTTCTTACGGGCAAGTTTTGCACTCATTCTACTGATTTGATATCCGAGTTTTCCATCTAGAAAGCCCAACTGAAAAATATATGATTTAATAAATCGCACACTAGGTCCTGCCAACCTTTTCAATGGTCCAGGGCGATAAGATTCTTCGATCCAGCGGAGGGCGGATAGACGTGCATAATTCTCCGTTTTTTGAAGATGTTCTTCATAACTGGTGTAAGAATAATGCCACATCATTTCCACCAGCTCTACCCGCTTGACTTTTTCTGTTCCCTCTAAGGCTTCATGAACAATTTTATGATTCCATCTTCGAACATCTCGATGGTACAAGCGAGCCTTGTAGCTGGGCTTCCATTCTGTATGTTTCACCCAGTATCCACAATAGTTCACTCGATTTCTTATCCAATATAGGCTGCCTTTATCTAAGGTCATGGCTCGAATTTCATCTTGTAATTCTGGCGTCAATAGTTCATCTGCATCAATCGATAAGATCCAATCGTTCTGAGCTAGGTCAACCCCATAATTTTTATGCTGGCCATAACCTTCCCATTCTTTCTGCACAACCACTGCACCCAAATCACGCGCAAGTTTTACCGTCTGGTCTGTACTTTTAGAATCGACCACGATAACTTCATCCGCGATGGGAAGGCACGATTGAATACATTGCTGGATGTGCTCTTCTTCATTTAAGGCAATAATAACGACAGAAATTTTTTGCAAAGGAGTCATTGATTATTAGCAGCCTTTGGCAATGAAATGAGGGTTTAAAAGAATTTCTTTATTGTATCTCACGGGGCTTTGATCCTCTGCTTTAAAAACACGACCACCCGCTTCTTCCAATATTATTTGAGCAGCTGCCGTATCCCACTCCATGGTCGGTGCCAGCCGAGGATATAGATCTGCGTTTCCTTCAGCAATGATTAAAAACTTAAGGGACGAACCTTTAGCCACTGTTTCGGGGGCATTCAAGGCATCTAAAAATTTGGTCGTTTCCTCATTCAAGTGAGAACGCGAACAAACAACCTTTAAACCCGCATCGGTATCTTCGAAAGCATTGGTTTTAAGTTTTCTGTTCTCCCCATTAACATCTACCTGAGCCCCTTCTCCTTTGACGGCATAGTATAATTCTTCCGTCACCGGAACGTAAACAACTCCAGCCACTGATTCATTTTTATGGATCAATGCAATGTTTACAGTAAACTCTCCATTTCGTTTAATGAACTCCTTGGTACCATCCAATGGATCTACCATCCAGAAATATTCAAAATCTTTCCGCGCTGCATAAGGAATCTCTTTATTCTCTTCAGAGATGATGGGAATGCTGGAATCTAGCTTAGCTAGACCGTCACAGATCAATTGATTGGCCCTTTGGTCGGCGATGGTCAGTGGTGACTCATCATCCTTCAATTGAATACCCAATCCATTTTCATCTCCATAAACCTTTAATATTTCCTTTCCCGCCTCAATGGCAATCGTTTTAACCGTATCAATCAAAGAAGAAATCTCGTTACTTTCCATTGTTTCATTTTTCTGAGCCCAAAATTAGCTAAAGCTGTAGGTAAACACAGCAAATTCAACAAAATGCTTTTATTCATCACAAAATTCTTAGGGTTCATATTAATACCATTGAATAATTAACAGAATTATTAAAAAAGATAACTTTTATTCTAGTTACTGAATGAAATTATATTATTTTTGGAGCTTATAGTCATAGGGTGTCTGTAATTTCGTTGCCTTGTCGATCTCTCATCGGCAAGGTTTTTTTCTTTTATGTCTCCGCCTCATATATGTGAAATTTAATATACCTAACTATCTTCGTTGGAGATATATTAAAACCGCGATATGTATAAGCAGCTCACTCTAATTCTTTTGTCTTTTGTTTCGGTAGAAATCCTTGCACAGGAGTATTTTCAACAGCAGGTTGATTATACGCTTGATGTCGAGCTCATACCATTAGAAGATAGGCTTATAGCCAGCGGCACTTTGACTTATACCAATAATTCAAATGAAACGCTGAATGACATATTTTTGCACGTTTGGGCCAATGGTTATAGCTCAGATGAGTCTGAATTTGCAAAACAACAGATAAGAATCGGTCAGACCAAGTTTCATTTCAGAGATAATATAGAGCCTTATGGATATAGAAAACTTAATTTAACTCAAGGAGTTAGGGAGTTAAGTTATTCAAATCATGAAGGTCAACCAGATGTTCTGTCGGTAAGCCTGGAGGATAAAATTCTACCCGGAGAAAGTGCCACCATAAATATGGAGTTTGAAGTAAAAATTCCGCCCTTCTTTTCTCGGATGGGAGCTCAAGATGGATATTATCAGATCACCCAATGGTATCCAAAACCTGCCGTATTTGACAAAGACGGATGGCACCCCATGCCCTATCTAGATCTCGGAGAATTTTACTCAGAATTTGGGGAATATGAAGTTAATATAACGGTACCTGAGGAATATGTTGTGGCTGCCACCGGAGTTTCGGAGGAACCCAGATCAACGGCTTCCGGAAAGAAAACATACAGTTTCGCTGCAGAGAAGGTTCATGATTTTGCTTGGTGTGCTTACAATAATTTTAAAATAAAAGAAGGTCAAGTAGTTCTGGATAATGGCCAGACAATTAAGCTCTATGTTTATGAGGTAGATGAATACGAAAGTTGGGAACGATCTCTTGAATATTTAGAACAAGCCATAGTCTTTTACTCCGCCAATGTAGCAAATTACCCTTATCCACAGGCCACAGTAGTACAAAGCCCGGGAGGCACTGGTGGAGGCATGGAATACCCGATGCTTACGACCATAGACACCCATGACTCTAATCAAGGAGTCGACCATGTAATTGCACATGAGGTGGGACACAATTGGTTTTATGGCATTCTTGCTACCAATGAGCGGACAGATGCTTGGATGGATGAAGGAATGAACTCCTTTTTTGATCATAAGTATAATGACCTTTACTACGAAAGTGGAACCTTCGATTCTAGCATTCCAAAATTCTTTCAAGCAGATACGACTACAAGCTTTTTGGAAAAAACGGTGGTTTGGCAATGTAAGCGTGGAAGAAATCAAGCCTGCCGAACCCATTCCAATGATATGAATGGGTTGAATTATGGCTTTAGTGCTTATGAATTTCCGGCTTGGAGCTTTAATTACCTTGAGGATTTTCTCGGAGATAAACTCTTTGATAAATGCATCAAGAATTATTATGAGCAATGGCAATTTAAACACCCACAGCCCGACGACCTAAAGCAAGTCTTTGAGTCCACAGCCAATCAAAATTTAGATTGGTTCTTTGAGGATCTCTTGGGTAAGGCAGGCTTTGTAGATCACAGCTTAAGTAGTATTTCTAGCGAACAGGCCATCATAAAAAACAAAGGCCAACTTGCAATTCCAGTGCGTTTAGATTTTAAGAAAGATAGGGAATGGATTGGACATCAATGGACAGACATCATTGAAGATGAATCCAGACTTGATTTAAGTATTCAAGACTATGATGAATTGTACATCAATGGGGCCTCCCCTTTTATGGATGTCAATCCACGCAACAATCACAAAAGCCTCAACGGTAATATTCCAGCCAAAGCAAAACTGAAATTTTCAGGCTCGTTAGATGATCCCAAAAAAAATGAAATATACTGGCTGCCATCTTTCACATGGAATCATTGGAGCAAGTTTATGTTGGGCTTTCATTTATATAATTCTAGTTTTCCTCAAAAGCGAACGAGGGTTCACGCACAAATAGGTTACAGTTTTCATGAGAACCGTCCGTCATGGATTTTAAATCTTGAGCATGACTATATGTTGAAAAGTCCCAAATTTAGAAAACTAACTTTCAGTGTCAACCACCGAAAATTCAGCTTCCGCAAAGGTCAAATTTATCCTGAGGATTTAAGAGGAAATGATAGCTACTATCGCACAGAACCATCATTGCGTCTGTTTTTTACTCCTGATTATAAAAACAGAAAAGAATCTTGGTTAACATATAAATACATCCACCTATTTTTTGATGAGATATATTCGGATAGACCTAATGAGGCAAATGAGCTCAATCATTTTCATGAATTGAGTTATAACTTCGTAAAAAAGAGCGTCATAAATCCATTAAGTATAGAAATCAAAGGCTTGTTTCATCGCTATGATTCTGTATTTGAAGAAGGCGAAAAAAATAAGTTCTTGAAACTTACCGCAAGCCTGAACGGAAAACTCAAATACACAGAAAAGAGTTGGTTTTCTTATCGAGTATTTGCTGGATTTTTCCCAATCAATAGCAGTCGTGATGTCAATAGTTATAACAATGTTCTGGCCAAAGGTTCATTGAATTTAAGCTACAACAGTTTTGCTGATGTTTCTTATGCTAGCTACTGGCTGGGCAGAGGTGTGCAGAGCGATTGGACAGAAAAGCAATTTATCTATGAGGAAGGTGGTTTTAAAACACCATTAATCTATAATAATGGAAATGTAGGTAAGAGTAACAATGCCCTCGTTAGTGTCAATTTAAAATCAGACATTCCGATTCCCTTGTTCAGAGTGATCCCTATCAAGCCCTACGCTGATTTTGGATATTACTCAACGCCTGTTCAATCAGGGACATCAGATAGAAAGTGGGAATTTGATTATGATGCAGGATTGGCTTTAGAATTTTTAGATGGGGCCATTGGAATCTATTTTCCATTGCTTCAATCGGATAGAATAAGACAGGTTTATGATGCAGAAGAGACGGTAAGAAAGATCAGTTTTCAGATAGATCTACGAAAATTAAAACCTTGGGATTTAATAGATCGTCTTGAAATGTGATACTTTAGAGCTATCAATCACGAATTTTAAGCCGATATCCTGCTATTTAACAAAAATTTAATAGCCTACTCCCATCCCGATTGATAACCATTGGCTCGTTAGATTCGTCAACATTATAATACAAACCAATTACTATGTATAAGTATATCATCAGTTGTTTATTAATTTTTGGATGCCTTTCGGCAAATGCGCAAGTAGAAAGTGAAGTAGGATTTCTTTATGTGAAAGCAGAATATTTACTGGAAACCCAAAGGTATGATGAAGCAGTAACCGCTTTTACCGAGGTTATTAGAATGCAACAAGATTATGAAGATGCACTGCTCAAGCGAGCTTCGGCCAAATATGCCATGGCTGCTTACAGAGGAGTTAAAGATGACGTAATCAACTCGATCAAACTAAAGGGCGTCAGTCCAGAAGCTGCTAAGCTTTTAGGGTTGGTCGACTATCGTCAAAAGAATTATGAAGCAGCAATCAACTCATTAAATCTAGCGGGAGCTTCTGGGTCCAATGATCAAGAAATTTATTATATCATGGGCGAGTGTTATTTAGCGATAGATGAATTTGCGAATGCCTGCGGAAGCTGGCAAGAAGCGGCCAAACTAGGATCAAATAAAGCGCAGATGCAGTCCAATAAATACTGTAATGAAGTGGTTTCCAATAAACCCAATTCTGGCCCTAGACCAAGACCTAATTCTGGAGGGAAACCTACAACTACTAAGCCTGGAAGAACCGGAGGATCAACAACTACTACCGGAAACTCAGGAGGTGTTACCAAACCAGATTTAAGCAAGCCGGGGACCAAACCTTCCTCTGGTTCAGGTCAAGAAGTGGATGAGATCATCGTAGTAGATGAAGAACCAAGCATGCCTGTAGACAATTCTGTAAACGAAATATTTGTTGATGAGGATCTAACGATTTTCATGCAAAATGGAATAGGCTCTAGAGACGTACTAAAGCAGCCAAACATTCTAATTCTTGCAGAAGATAGTGGTAGCGTTGCCATAGATGTTGTGATTAACGAAAGAGGACGGGTTCAAGACGCTGTCTTTAATCCAGGAGCATCCACCATGGATACCCGATCGATTGTTACACTTGCCACCAGAAAGGCCGGAGAATTTTGGTTTGAGAAGTCAGACTGGGAAAAAATGGAAGGAACCATCGTCTTCAAGATCTCGGGTAGATAATACTTTCAGAGGTGTAGCCGATAATATTTGTTAAATAATTAGAGGGCTTGATAACATATTACTATTTTTGCTAATATGAACAAGGTCTTATTCATCGGAACCTACGATAGTTATCGTTCGAAATTTGCTGCACTATACTTCAATAGCGTCTGTAAATCGTCTAATATGCAGTCAAAGGCCTTTTCTGTGGGGTTTGAATTACGCTCCCCTAAAAAGAAAAAATTGCCTAATCCTGCCTTGGACTATCTCGGTTTCTTGGGCATCGTTGCAGAACAAGATGATCTTAGGCCTACGGCCATCAATGAAGTATACTTAGAATCTTGTGATCGGAGAATCTGCATGAACATGGAAGAACATTTAACCATGATGCGCAGAAAATTTCCTACCTACGTGCGGCACTGTGATTATTGGCATTTTAGACATGATGATCACAATACGCTCATTAATTCCCTTCCACTCATACAAAAAGAAGTGGACCATCTTGTCGCTAGCCTAAAAGTTGAGGGCGCTGGCGTGTAGTTTACTCTTACTTAATCATAATTAATACAGGGCAATTAGTAATTTTAAGGAGCGTTTCTAATAGAAGGCTTATTCTTCATATTCGTATAAATTACTACATGTCAGATCGTTTAAAAATTCTTGTCACCAATGATGATGGAATTACCGCACCAGGAATCAAGGCGCTTATCGAAGTAGCCAAAGAATTTGGTGAAGTTCTGGTTGTTTCCCCAGATAGCCCACAGTCAGGTCAGGGACATGCCATAACCATTTACAACCCCTTAAGATTAAAAGAAGTCCAGCTATTCGATGGTATCGAAGCATATCAATGCTCGGGTACACCGGTTGACTGTGTCAAACTAGCGAAGAACATATTATTAAATGATAAAAAACCAGATCTCTGTCTGTCTGGAATAAATCACGGTTCTAATGCTGGCATAAATATCATTTATTCAGGAACCATGAGTGCTGCCATGGAGGCAAGTATTGAGGGAATACCATCCATCGGCTTTTCACTCTATGATTTTTCGATAGACGCTGACTTTACTGCTTCCAAGCACTATGCACGTTTGATTATCACCCAGGTCTTGGAGCAAAAAATGCAGCATACCAATCTACTAAATGTGAATATCCCAGCAGGCAGTCTGGCAGATTTAAAAGGAGTGAAAGTCTGCGAACAAGGAGAGGCACTGTGGGTAGAAGATTACAAAGAAGCTTTGGACCCACGAGGTGGAAAATATTATTGGCTCGCGGGTAAATTTGAAAACCGGGACCCTGATAATCCAAACTCCGATGTATTTGCCAATAAAAATGGCTACGTTTCCGTAGTTCCAAGTTGGCACAATCTCACAAAAACGGATGCCATAGATTCTTTAAAATATCTAGAAAAAATATGAGAAGACATCGATTTGACAACCTTATGACCGGTATTCTTTTAGGTGCCATCTACCCCATCCTTGCCTATGTCGTTGTAGAACAGGTCTTTGCTTGGTTGGCCATGGCAGATCTTGTGGCAGATGTGAGTGATGATGGTGTAGGCGATGCTCGTAGAGAAAGGACCACTTATTTATTTGCTTTGGTTGCAGCGATCATTCCATTACAGATTTTCAGCAATAGACGCTGGGGTGAAACCATTCGAGGATTTATGCTTCCGATGTTTGTTTACATCGCGGCGTGGATCTGGAAATATGGTTCTTACCTGATGGCTCATTTTTAAATCCTGAGATTCATTTACTCATAATTCAAATCAAACCTTGCGATATTACATCATTGCTGGAGAGGCGTCTGGAGATACGTACGGAGCAGAGCTCATGGCTGCCATAAAAAAGCAGGACGATGATGCTGTGTTGAGGTTTTGGGGCGGTGAATTGATGAGGCAAGAGAGTGAATTACAAGCCATGGATTATAGCAAGACCGCCTTCATGGGTTTTTGGGAAGTGATAAAAAACATAGACGTCATTCGAAAGCTATTCCGTTTTGCAAAAAAGGACATTCTGGAATTTAAGCCGGACCGCATCATCTTTATTGACTATCCTGGGTTTAACCTGAGGATGGCAGACTGGGCACATGCTCAAGGATTTCCCACCTCTTATTTTGTTGCTCCCCAACTTTGGGCGTGGAAAAAAAACAGGTATAAAAAAATAAAAAAAGCCGTTGATCAGCTCTTTGTCATTCTTCCTTTCGAGCAAAAATTTTATGAGGAACTAGGAATCACGGCACAATATTTTGGTCATCCACTAGAAGCCATGATCGAAGTTAAACCACAAAAGAACGTCCTTGAAGAGCCATTAAAAATCGGAATACTCCCGGGGAGCAGACAACAGGAATTAGAAAAACATCTGCCAGTCTTTAATGAATTGATCCTTTCAAAACCTGCCGTAGAATTTCAGATCGGTCTGGCCCCTCAGATAAATCAGGCTCAAATTTTAGAGATACTAAAAGTTACTCCACCCAATCTAAACTTCAGCAGAGACACTAAAAAAATGATTCGTGCCGTAGATCTTGCGATCGTTAAGAGTGGAACTTCGACTCTAGAAACGGCCTTGATCGGAACACCGCAGGTTGTTATCTATAAAACTTCGAAGCTTTCATACTTGATTGGTAAGAAACTGGTTGATCTACCATTCATTTCCTTAGTAAATCTCATCTCAGGGAAAGAAATAGTCAAAGAATTAATCCAAGATGAGTTTACTACCGCTAATCTTCATCGTGAAATTGATGCTATCCTCCAACCTGAAAAACTAAGCTACATTCAAAAATCTTATAAAGATTTGCGAAAGCAATTAAAAGGAGGAAAGGTCTTTGATTTAGTAGCGCAAGAAATCATCAAGCTAGAAGTTTAATACGTCGAGCTGGCCCATGCTTTCAGTTCTTTCCATCTTTATTGGTTACATTAGTATGTATCAAACGATTTCAGCCAATGAAAAATCTCTACCTCATTCTTCTCCTCTTGAGTTGTAACATTTGCACAGCGCAAACTAATATTCACACGACCAAAACGCTAACGACAGAAATTTTAAAGGGCGACTATACTTCTGCTGCCAAAGAAATAGCCATCCCATCAGAAATAGCCAAGCTCTTGGTTGATGAGATTAACACAGATTCTCTTCGCAATTATCTCGAGGTTTTAGAAACCTTCGAAACAAGAAATACTGGATCAGATACTTTGAGCACAACTAGAGGTATCGGCGCTGCTCGGACGTGGATCTACGATAAATTGGAAGCATTCAACATCCAGAATGGTAATTCATCGGTGGTCGATTATCTAGCTTTCGATCAAAACATCTGTAGTATGGGTCAGCATAAAAATGTGCTTCTAGTACATCCAGGTATTGTGTCAACTGAAGGGGTTATAATCATTGAAGCGCACATGGATTCTAGGTGTGAAGATGGTTGTGACGTTGATTGCTTTGCTGCAGGTATTGAAGATAATGGAAGCGGCGTGGCTTTGGTCATGGAGCTGGCTCGAGTAATGACAAAGAAATTTTACAATAAAACTTTGGTCTTTATGTTGACCACAGGAGAAGAACAAGGACTGCAAGGAGCTGCAGCAATGGCAGAATTCTGCACCACCGAAGATGTGAATATTAAAGCAGTTTTAAACAATGATGTCATCGGGGGAATACTCTGTGGAGAAACGGCATCGCCTCCCGGTTGTCCAGGACCCGGCCATGTAGATAGCACACAGGTTCGCTTGTTTTCCAATGGAAGTACCCTATCTCCACATAAAGGCATGGCGAGATTCAGCAAGCTTCAATACGAGGAAGAACTAGCGCCGATCATGGAGACGCCAATGCTGATCAGTATTATGTCTGCAGAAGATCGCACGGGACGAGGTGGAGATCATATTCCATTCAGACAGAGGAATTTCACTGCCGTAAGATATACCTCCGCCAATGAAAATGGAGATGCAGGAATTACCGATGATTATGTAGATCATCAACACAGTACAAGAGATGTGCTGGGATTGGATACCGATAATGACGGAGTTTTGGATAGTCTTTTTGTGGATGTCAATTATCTCAAAAGAAATGCGTGTATCAATGGAATTACGGCAGGAGTTGTGGCCATTAATCCTGAGGCTCCAGAAATAGCGCTGGAACAAATCGGTGATTTTGTGAGAATTCAGATTACAAGTGACGATCCATTTGAGCATTACAAAATTGGCGTACGAGGACAGGGGAATGACTTTGATTCACTTTACACCATCATGGATACCAAGGAACTGATCGTTCCCGCTCCCGACGCAAATTCTTTTTTCATTGTCAGTGCGTGTGTGGTTAATCAGGTCGGTGCAGAAAGTTGTTTTTCAGAGGAGCAATTTGTATTAATTTCAGCCACCGAAGAATTGCAGATAGAGCGCCAACAGAAAGTGCATCTGATGCAGAACCGTCCCAATCCCTTTGATGAAGCCACAACCATTGGTTGGCATGTAGATGGAAGCATAGATTATGATGAGGCAGAGATAATTATTACAGATCAGCTGGGGAGAATATTGAACAGAAAAGAAATCGAACTCAACCAAGGATTTAATGAATGGGTTTTCAGACATGGCTGGGGTACTGAAGGGATTTATTTTTATTCCTTGTTCATCGATGGGTCGTTGATTGAAACGAAGTCGATGATATTTGCCTATTAAAACAAAGAGGGGTTGATTCGATGAATCAACCCCTCTTTGTTTTATTTTTTATGCTCTTACTTTTTCGCTGTGGTCTTCTTTTTCGCTGGTGCCTTTTTCTTGGCTGCTGCTTTCTTCTTCGCTGGCGCTTTTTTCTTTTTCTCCTTGAATGATCCAGGTAATTCTGCTTCTACTAAGTTCTTTACCTCCTCTAGCGTCATCAATGCTGCTTCCTCTGAAGTCAATCTCTTATCATTAACTTTAGGAATCTTTACCGATTTCTTTTTAAATCGAATAAAAGGTCCCCATCGTCCATTTTCGATGGCTAATTTTAATTCTGGCCATTGCTGAACAAATCGATTCGCTTCTTTGGTTTTTTTGGCATCTACCAATTCATCAATTTCAGCTTTGGTTAGATTCTCATGATCGTATCGTTTTGGAATGTTGATAAACAAGTCATTCCACTTTAGATAAGGTCCGAATCTTCCTTTACCCTTCGTAATCGGCATCCCATCAAATTGTCCAATCGGCGCTTGTTCTTTTATTTTAGCATCAATTAGTTCTTGTGCTCTTTCCATACTGACGGTAAGCGGATCTTCTCCTTTGTCTAAAGAGCAAAACATCTCATCGTACTTCACGTAAGGCCCAAACCTACCCTGCGCAACTTCTACGGGCTTGCCTTTATACTCTCCTAATTCGTACGGCAATTTAAATAGCTCCATCACCTCTTCTAAGTTGATGGTATTCATGGATTGACCCGGCTTTAAGCTAGCAAATTTAGGTTTATTATCCTCGCCAACTTCCTCTCTAGTTCCGATTTGGGCAACCGGTCCATATCGTGACATTTGAACTAAGATAGTATGTCCAGTTTTTTCGTCAACGCCTAGATCTCTTCGACCCTTGGCACGCTCTGCCTCAGCAATGGTTTTTTCAACAGTTTCATGAAAGGGGCTATAAAATTTCCCCAACATATCCTTCCATTCAATTTTTCCCTCCGCAACTTCATCCAAACGTTCTTCAACATCTGCGGTAAAAGCATAATCCATCACAGAATTAAAATGCAGATCTAAAAAATCTGTGACAACCATTCCAATATCCTTACCATACAAACGCTTGCTCGTGGCACCGGTATTTTCGGTTTCAATGGTTTCTGATAGGTTGTCAGACTTGAGCGTCAACAATTTAAATTCCCGAGGAATACCCTCTCTACTTTCTTTCTCGACATAGCCTCTATTGGGATCCATGATCTTGGTAATGGTCGGAGCATAGGTTGACGGTCTTCCGATACCCAACTCTTCTAATTTTTTTACCAAACTCGCTTCTGTGTATCTTGAAGGAGGCCTAGTGAATCTTTGGATGGCTTGAACATATTCAAGTTCCATATCCTGTCCTTTGGTTAAAGGAGGCAGCAAGCCAGATTCTTCATCCTCATTGTCTTCGTCCTTTCCGGCAATGTATAATTTCAGAAAACCATCAAATTTTATCACCTGGCCTTTAGCTACGTATTGTGCATCTGCGTTGGTCGATACTCCGATGGTTACTGTTGTATTTTCTAATTTGGCATCAGCCATCTGAGAAGCAACGGCACGCTTCCAAATCAGGCTGTATAATTTTTGTTGATCTTGTTCTTTAGAGGGGGCATTTACGACGGCTACATTGGTAGGACGTATGGCCTCATGCGCTTCTTGAGCGCCTTTTGATTTCTTTCCTGTATAATTTCTTACCTGCACATACTCCTCTCCATAATCCTTTCCGATCTGATCTGCCATGGCAGCCTGTGCTTGCTTGGAGAGACTCGTTGAATCCGTTCTCATATAAGTGATGAGTCCTTGTTCGTACAGTCGCTGCGCAGTAGACATGGTTCTATTAACAGAGAATCCCAGTTTTCTACTGGCATCTTGTTGTAATGTTGAAGTTGTAAATGGAGCGGAAGGTTTTCTCTTGCTCGGCTTCACGACGATATCATCTATTTTATATAAGCCACCTTTAGATTTCTCCAAAAAGGCTTGAGCCTCCTCTAGAGTTGGTATGTTAGATTTTAACTCAGCTCGGAGTTTTACTTTCTTTCCATTAGAATCGCTTACAAAGAAATGCGCGTATACTTTATAATAGTCTGAAGAAGAAAACTCTTGAATTTCTTTTTCTCTTTCGATGATCAATTTAACGGCTACCGATTGAACTCTTCCTGCCGACAATTTATTCTTTACCTTCCTCCATAGAACTTCTGACAATTCAAAGCCTACCAATCTATCAAGAATCCTACGAGCCTGTTGTGCATTTACTAGATCAAGGTCCACGGTACGTGGTTCCGTGATGGCATGCTGAATGGCTGATTTTGTAATTTCGCGAAAGACAATTCTTTTGGTCGTCTTCGCATCGAGACCAAGAACTTCGCATAGGTGCCATGCAATTGCTTCACCCTCACGATCTTCATCCGTTGCAAGCCAGACTTCCGTTGCTTTCTTGGCCGTATCTTTTAACTCTTTTACAACCTTGGTCTTTTCTGGGGAGACAATATAGTGTGGTTCAAAATTCTCTTTATCGATTCCTTTATTGCCCTTATCTAAATCCCGGACGTGCCCGTAACTGGACTTTACTATAAACTCATCATTGAGATATTTACTTATCGTCTTGGCCTTTGCCGGTGACTCCACGATCAACATCTTTTTCGCCATTCTCTGGATTTACTAGTTTGTTATGTTCTTATTATTGATCTGATAAGAGGAAGAGTTGGGGTTTCCTTCTCGTCTATCAAGCTGCAAATGTATACTAAAATATCAATATACAAATGTTCTTACTTGACAGTTGCCTTATTTGAGGGCTATCAGTTTTTACCTTTTTCTTCAATTTTACGGGTTTCAGATTTTATTAATTGATCCCCTTCGCGCATTTTCTTCACCTGTTCCTCATGCTTTTTATTTACCAATTCCACCACTGCTTTCTCATCCAACTCCACAGCATTTAAATGTGCATGTAAGGCATAAATCATGTATTGAGACATGGCATCTGGAGACTTCAAGTCCTTTTCTTTCAGAAGATGTGAAAGTCTAGACCCTGATTCAAATTTCCAGTTCACCATCATCCATCTTCCGATGCCAAAATGAAGTTTTGGAGCCACTTGTTCTATGGGTGCTTGCGCAAATTTTTTCAAGGCATCTCCTTCTGTCAGTGCCTGTATTTCTTGAAAAGCTTCCTCGACATTTGCCGGAATATAGATCCCAGCTAAATGTGTCTTCCTAATGTCAATGGCATATTGCTTCTCGATTTCTGCTTCGGTTTCAGGAATATCTTGTGCATATATCTGACTTGATAGTATGATTAATGCCGATAAGAGTAATAAATTTCTCATTTAATACGTGTTTAGATACATTAACCAAGTTTTATCGTTTAGTATTTCAGAAGGCTCATACTTAACAAAATCTTAGTTAGTTTTGGAAAATAAAGTACACAAATCGTTCCTAATGAAATTTATAGCCCCAATTTTATTGGTTTTCTTGCTTAGCGCAAATGCATTTTCACAAGATAGATGTAGCAGTGTCAAGTATATGATGCAAATACTAGGGGAAGACCACGATCTTCTTAAAAGTCATGAGAAATCAATTAAAGATTGGAAAGAAAGATCCTCAAATACTGTGAGATCAATCGTTGAGGTAACTATACCAGTTCATATTATTATTCAACATGATCCATCGAATGCCATTGGAACCGGTGATAATCTCTCTTTAGAACGTATACAATCCCAGATTGATGTCATGAATGAGGATTTTTCTGGAACAAATGCAGAATTTTCAACAGTACCTAGTGAATTTGCGAAAGGGCAATCTGAAATAAGCTTCTGTCTGGCCAGTGTAGATCCTCAAGGAAATCCTACCGATGGTATTACTAGATTTGGGAGTACTTTATCTTGGGAAAATAACAAATTTACAATCATGTCTCAGACGATCTGGGATAGAGATCAATATCTGAATATATATGTAACCCCGTCTATTGTGGGACTTGGAATTTCTCCAATCCCAAGCACGAGTTATACTATCCCAGAGGATTGGGATGCGCCAGCCGTACTTACTTCTTCTTTTGGTGGACCAGGCTTTGCGACGGCCACAAATTATGATTTAGGCCGCACTGCAGTTCACGAGATTGGACACTGGCTCGGTTTGTCACATGTCTGGGGACCAAACGCTGGAGGTTGTGGGGAAGATGATGGAATGGATGATACACCACTACAAGAAGAGCCTAATTATGAATGCCCAGAGTATCCTCATGCTGATGCTTGCAGCAGTTCACTCATGTTCATGAATTTCATGGATTATGTAGATGATAATAAAATGCATACTTTCTCAGAAGATCAGGTCGATTACATGCACTTTATCATAGAGGAAGTCAGACCCGGACTTTTGGCAAGTGCTATAACCAACTGCTCAGGAGTCAGCTCAAGTCCCTTGTCTGCGACCATTACAGAAACCATACAGAATAATTGTTGGAACGAAGACAATGGATTCATTTCAATATCTGCAGCAGGTGGTCAAGCACCTTACAACTTTAGTATTGACGGCGTAAACCTTCAGAGCACTGGTGATTTCTCCAACTTAGAAAATGGTGCCTACACATTTACCATTGCGGACAGCAATAATGAAAGTGTTTCTGTTTCAGCAAATATTAGCTCAGGACCTGAAATTTTGGCCGAAGTCGTTGCGGTAACTGAACCTTGCTCAGGATTAAGCAATGGATCTTTTGGTATTGTTAGTACTGGAGGTACCGGTGGACTATCTGTATTGGTTGATAACAATTCCTCAGCAGCCAATGATTTTTTCGATAATCTTTCATCCGGGGCGCATCAAATAGTCGTAACAGATGAATTGGGTTGCCAGGTGACTTTGGAATATGAACTTATTGATTTGGTTGATCCGATTACTGTTTCTACCATAGACATTATTTCTCCCAATTGTATGACGGGATCTGATGGTGGTCAAGTGAGTTTTAATGTAACTTCGACGAATCCAGTAGCAAACTATAATCTCGGCGGGCAGATAAATACCTCTCCGGACTTTAGTGGACTGATTGCAGGTGGCTATGATTACATAATTACAGATACACAAGGATGTTTTACTGAAGGGAGTTTAGATATTGATCCTGCCACAGAATTCCAAGTAAATACTTTAACCACAGATGTAACATGTTTTGGAGCTGCCGATGGAAGTATTGAATTTACAGTAGATGGTATTCAAGGAGGGTTCACCAGCTTTTTCAACAATGAAGTCATTACTGATAATTTAATAACTGACCTTAATTCAGATAACTACACGTTGACCATAGAAGATGAAGAAGGTTGCGTTGTTGAGTTAATCATTCCTGTTGGAAGTCCACAAGAAATCATAAGCTTTATTGAGCTCACTCCACCGACCTGTGATGAACCAACAGCGACCATAGAATTATCTGGAGAAGGTGGGACTGGAATGCTGAGTTTTGAAGTCGATGGCTTCAGCAACAACTCAGGAACTTTCCCAAATCTAGAAGGAGGCACTTACGAAATATTAACAACAGACGAAGTTGGATGCCAAGCAAGCATGAATTATGTCGTTCCAGAATTTCAACTCTTTGAAATCGATGTCGTGGCTTCAGCGCCTGTCGGTTGTGCTGGAGATGCGACCGGCGTTATAGAAATATCAATCACTGGTGGGACGGCCCCATTTGAATATTATCTGGACGAAGAATTTTCTGATGAACCTATCTTTGAAAATCTTGAGGCAGGTGACTACACCATAGAAGTCATCGATGCCGAAGGATGTATCAATGAAATAACTGCTACTATCATGCAGCCAAGTACATTCAGCATTGACATAGAAACGACCACTGGTGGATGTGATGCAGGCATTGGAAATAGCCTTACTATTACCCCAGAGGGAGGTGAAGCACCATACACGCTCATCGTTAACGGTGAAGAACAAACGAGTTTCAACTTAACAGATCTACCGAGTGGTGATTACACGGTTGAAGTTTTAGATGATGAGGGCTGCAGCTCAGGCATTGAAAATGTTTCTCTACAAGGAGCTTCACCTATTGAAATTGTCATTGACAGTCATTCTAATGTTAGCTGTTTTGGAAGAGACGATGGATTCATAGATTACTCTTTTGATACAGAAGTTGGAATCACAGGAATTACTTTCATTCCAGATGGTACAAATTTTAATACTTTGACCGCAGGATCATATACGATACAAGTAATAAATGCAGATGGATGCGCGGCTGAAGTATCCATTGAAATAACGGAACCAGAGGAACTAGCCATGGAAGATGAAGTATTAATAGCCGCTGGCAATCTTGCTGGAAGCGCCACATTTACAATGGCAGGCGGAACTGCTCCGTTTAATTTTGAAGTTAATGGGGTAGAAAATCAAGATGGTATCTTCAGTCTGCTTCAAGGAGATTATACCTTGAGAGTTACAGACGCCAATGGTTGTATGTTGGTTCATGATTTTATGATTGATTTAGAATCTTCACTATTTGAAACCGACGCAATATCTCTAAAAGTACATCCTAATCCAGTCACAGACTATATATACCTAGAATGCAAAGAATGCACCCATGAGGCAGCATACAGAATCTTGGGTATTGATGGAAAAATACTCCGCCCTTGGCAGAATGTAGAGACACAAATTTCATTAGAGAATATACCTTCTGGAGTTATTCTTTTTGAAGTGAAAGAAGGATTAAATACTGCTTCTAAGCGATTAATAAAAAATTAATCCTTGCAGCATGGAAGATTTGAATAAAGAAAGTAAGAGCAATTTTCTAGTCGGACTTGTACTTGGGGTCCTCGGATATTTACTAATCTTTCATGTGATAATTCCATGGTTTAAGGGATAATATTCACTATTGAATAAAACTTGCATAAGTTAATAGCAGTAGTGTCACTACATGATCGCTTGATTATTAAGGCCCAATAAGTTTCATATTCACACATATATTTGGCGATGTGTTCAATTTTACTTATTTTGTTTGAACACCCACCTGTTTCGATCTTTGGAACCATTCATTTTAATAAGATGACCTATGACTATTAAAAAATTGGCGTTTTTATGCCTACTTTTCACGTCCTTCAATGTTACTTATTCAACAGGAATTGTATTCCTCAAGGATGCCAATGGTCTTGCTAAATTAAACACTGTTTCGGTCAGAGCCGAAGTTAAGAATCAAATCAGCCGAGTGACAAGTACACAGGTTTTTATAAACAATGCCGATTCCAATCAAAAAATTAAATACGCTTTCCCTTTGCTTGAAGGAGCAAATCCCATCAGCCTACGGTGGAAAATTGGAAACGGTGAATGGCAGGTTGCAGAGGTTAGTGCTGAGGAGCAAGACACCGACATACCTAGTGGATCAACCGGCGGAGGCGGCTCAGGAAGCTCAAACCCAAGTGACATAGATGCATATTTGGGCGTAAATCCATTGTTCTTTGAACCCAATGGAGAATTACTCCCCAATCAAGAAATAACCTTTGAACTCAGATATGTACAACTCCTAGAATATGCTTTTGGAGAAGTAAGTTTCAAGTATCCTAATCAGTATTCACTCATTCAATCAGAACCGATCAACAGCACAACCTTTGAATTCCTCCTGGACTCAGATCGTAGTATTGAAGGTCTGGAGATAGATGATTTTGATGTTGAAAAATTTATTAATACGAATACGGCAAGTCTTGCTTATGAAGGAATAAACCTTACTGCAGATACTGACTTTAATGTGAGATACACTTTAAATTCTGAAGAGCTAGGGATGTTATCCATGTCTACATTTTTACCGGATAGCACAGTCGCTTGTGACGCAGAAGGAAGAGGCTTTGTTTCCTTCATTATCGAACCAGAATCTAACCCTGATGTTGAAGTTATAAAGAAAAATTTCACGCTAATTATTGACCGGTCTGGATCAATGAGAGGCGATAAAATTGATAAAGCAAAAGAGGCGGCTATTTTCATTACAAACAACCTAAACGATGGTGATTTTTTCAACATCATTACTTTCGCTTCATCCGTTAATTCTTTCAAACCAGCGCATGTTCCTTTTTCTTTAATCAATCAAGCAGAAGCTTTAGACTTTATTGATGATATTGAAGCAATTGGCTTAACCAATATTGGTGAAGTATTAGAAACTTCCATCAACCAATTTGGTGCAGTTGAAGATGGCAAGGCCAACATCATTATCTTTTTCACAGATGGTATTCCAACAAGTGGTTTCGAACAAACAGATCAAATTTTGGGATTGGTGGAAGACACCAACGCCGATGTCGGTGCAGAAATAACCCTCTTCACTTTTGGCGTTGGAGAGGATGTAGACAAAGGTTTGTTAACACTCTTGGCGCAGGAAAACTCTGGACTTGTGGAGTTTTTGGATCCAGAAAATTTTGAAGAGGATCTAATCAATTTCTTCTTACAAATTAATAATCCAGTGCTTGTCAATACACAAATTGAGATCCTCCCAGCGGGTGTCATCCAAAGCATTACTCCAGTGCAAATGCCTAACCTATACAAAGGACAACAACTCATATTATCAGGCAGATATGAAGATGTGCAAGATATAAATATCAGCCTGACAGGAAATGCTTTCAGCATCCCTGTGAGCTATGATTTTCAAATAGCACTTTCTGACTCAAACGAGGTAGAACATTCCTTTTTGCCAAAAATTTGGGCCAAGCAAAAAATAGATGAGCTCGCCTTGGACTATCACCTCGCAAATTTGCCTGTTGAACAAGATGCGATAGAAGATGACATTAATCAATTGAGTCAATGCTACGGCGTAGTCAATGTGGATTTTAATGGATTCACTGATTCAGCCCTTGAAGTTGAATTTGTAGACTTTGAAGGAGTGGTGGTTGATGATCGAGCAGTCAGGTTAACATGGTCTACTGCCATGGAAATTAATAACAATCATTTTGTTATTGAAAGATGTAATGATGCTGCAAATTTTGAAGCAATCGATAAGGTATATGGTGTTGGAAATTCAACAGAAATAGTTGAGTATGAATTCATTGATTTGGCTCCACAAATTGGAATAAACTACTACCGACTTAAGCAAGTAGACTTTAATGGAAACTTTGATTATTCAGAAATTATTGCCGTAATTTTTGATAAGGATAGAAACGTAATGGCCATTTTCCCAACAGTAATTGGGCAAGGTGGTGTTTTCTTTATTGACTTTGTCAGCGACCAACCTGCCAAAGTGCAGATCATTGATCCTTCCGGTAAAATTGTGATGAATCAAAGATTTCAAGAACCCGGTATAATGGAAGTGGGTGACCTGGTGAAAGGAAATTATTTTTGCACATTGAAAGTGGGTTCCAAAACTGAGATATTTAATTTAATCATTAATTAAGTAGCGCCGATTGTGGCGCTCCATTAAAATTTTTAAAACCTAAAAAAGCCTACAATTTTGAGTAGTAAAATTTGTTGGAATACTATTTTTAAACAGGTAGATAAACCAGAAATCAAGTAATAAATGCGACTAACTTTCCCAAAGGAGTTATTTCATTAAGGTGCTAGACGATAAAAAAGTAGTAATTTCGAAGAGAATTCAATTATTAAATAATCTATGATTCGAATCCTCCTATCTATCTTTAGCTACTTTATATTCCTTTCAGGGTTAAGCGGCCAAAGTTATTTTAGTCAAGAATATGATCTAGGAAATTTTGCAATCACTTCAATTAATGGAACTGTATCTATAGACTCTAGCATTTACGTTGCTATTTATGGATATAAAGATGCTTCTATTATAGGAACTTTGGTTACTCGATTTGACTCCTATGGAAATATGTTGGATTCTATATTCGTAGAAAAATTTAGACCTGCTCAAAAGGAGAGCCTAATCTATAGTGGAAAAGGCTATTTAGAAATGGTTGGAACTGACATATCTAACCCAATCAATGATTTTAGTAAAGCTACTTTAGACTACAGTTTAGCGAGTGCTGATATTTCTATATTAACTCATTTACCAGATACAATTAATTTCAACTTACTTGGAGGATTGGAAGCTAAACAAGAAATCTTTCTGTATGGAATAAAACAACACATAGATTCTATTTCTAGTACATCGTTTATTTATCAATCAAATGCCATAAATGAAAATGTTTCTGAAGTTGCAGAATTTAGTCGCGCAAGAAATCTATCGATGAGCCAAGTAAATATAATTAACGATTCTATTTTAGTTACTCATACAACTTTGCAAGATGAGAACATATCCTGTTTGTTCTTTCATGATCTACAAGGAGCATTTCTTAATAAATTTGAATATGGGGAATTAGTATCGAAAGAAACAAATCTTGTATCTGATAACTCAAACTTTTACTTTGAATCTGAAGTTTACCCCAGCCAAGGTTGGGGGTCAAGATGGAAGTCTGATAGAGTAAATAAATTCTCTTTTAATGGCGATAGTTTGGCTTGGTCATCTAGGGTGCCCCAATACTCATTTTTTGACATAAGATCGCACAATATTCTTCACCTAAATACATCTAATGGATTTATTTACGCTCTCGGGTCAACAGGAGATAGAGATTCTTTAACTGCTGCCGAAAGACATCCCTTTGTATCTAAAATTACTACAGATGGAGAATTTGAATGGGTACGAATTTTTAAAAAAATAGATCAGAATAATCTTTCGAATCCAGCCTCTTATTCCGCGAAATCAGAATTACTAAAAACTATCGTTGTTAACCCTGACCAGATTGTAAATATCGGCTGGACATTTTATAAGAAAGATGAAGGAGGCTTCGACGTCAAGCTTTGGATTCTTTCCTTGGATCAAAATGGATGTTTGCCCTCCGAAGAATGTAATCATCGGATCTTAATAGACGGTGAAAAGAAAGGTGCGAATGATTCCCTTTTCCGAAAGGGTTTTATTTGGAATTATGACCTTACAAAAGACACCATTTTTGGTGGAATGAAGTACCTCCAACACTCTCCTTTGGAATTTAAAGTTAGTGAAGAAATTGTGATGGATGGAAGAGTCTGCAACCTTATTAAGAACAACAAAAATTTACCGAACTTAATAATGTTCCAGGATTTTGAAGAGATATATCTTTGGGATGCAAAAGAGCAAGAGTTTAAGTTGGTATATGATTTTGATGCTATTCATAATTACCAAAGTTCAATATTTTACGACTGTTCTGAAACGTGGGATTCTGAAGAAAACTTTAAACTTGATGGAGATGAGGATGACAAATATGCATTTCCAAATGGAATAAATTATTTGTATTTACAAAAAGGTTCCTATTCCATCAATTCTAGTAGTTTTTCATATCCATTTGAGATCTTGACAAACAAAGGACAATTAGCTGGGGGACTATACTTCAACCATTCTGAAGAATGCGAACCTGAACAAGAAATAGGATTTCTCAGGTGTTTCTCACATGGAGAAAGCAACGGTGACACCATAGTAAATGTAACGAGTAAACATTTTCAAGATTTTATGGACTGTGATAAGTTATGGTATGAAGTGGTATCTTCAGTTGAGTCATCAACAATGGGTGAGAAGAAATTAAAACTTTTCCCCAATCCCTCTAATGGAATGATCAAACTTTCATCTATTTACAAAAATATTAATGTTCTAGACATAAAAGGAAAACTTCTGCAAAGCTACGACAACACAGATCGACTTAATCTAGAAATGTTCCCTCCTGGTGTTTACTTCATAAGAGCACAAGACAGTGTTGCTCGAATAATTTTACACTAACTATCTACTTTCATAAAACTTACCTATACACTTTTACTTCAAATCGCGTGATGTACAATATTAGAGTCCTTTATTAATGCTTTCATATTTTAATACCAATAGAGTTAATATTAGCTTTTACCTTCATAGTTGCTACCCAATTCTACGAGTACTTCATTTTTTCTATTGACCAGTTCATACGGGGGATTGTATCCAAAGTAATAGAATCGCTTGGTGAAAGGAATTCCTTGAGCATGCAATTGTTTTTTCAATTCATCTTTGAACTTGTCTATGCGTTGGTTATTTGCCCATCCACCAAAAGTAATAGCAGCCATAATTTTTGCTGGTTCTTCTTTGAATTCGATGTCCTTCTTATTTGGCTCGGGTAGATTTTCAAGCTTGTATTCTTTGGGGACCATAAACATCATTGTAATAGAATCTTCTAAGGACATGGCTACCGGTGAGGTCATGGCAATTTTCTCTTGCTTATCATTCCCTCCAAAAATATACCCAGCAAGTATAGAAAACCCATTGCTTGAAGCCGACTCATATTCATTGGTCGGTAATTTTACGGAAGTAAATAAACTCGCCTCATAAGACCTGATTTCAACTTCTCCCATTTTTTTAACGACAGAATATGGATAGCTTTCAATGTTTTTTTGAGTGCTCATAAAATATACTTGAGAAACTATAAAGGCTACAATCAATATACCTCCGATGATGAGAAAAATTTTCATTCAAATTAAATTTTTAATATCCGTTAAAGACGATTGTATAACAATGAATCTTCGAATGTGTTCAAATGACTAGGAGCCAGCAGATAGGAATAATTAAATGCCTGCAGGACTACACCTTTAATTTCTCTACTGGAATAAATAAAAAGCTTTCAGAAGTATCATTATCAGCTGAAATGTAAGTCTCACCATAATATTCAAAATTGAAGGATTTGGTTAATTTGTATTCCGTGTCCGGGAGAAATTCCTCATAAATAAATCGATAGGTATATCCTACATTTTTCGACAAGCCTGTATGAATAAATTTCAGGTACGAACCTTCTGGTATTATTTTAATCACAAATTGTGGATCTATTTCATTTAAATTTTCAACCTCAAATCCAAGAAAAAAATGCATCCCCTCCAGTCCTTGGTTTTCGGACCAGTATTGTATTTGGAAGAAATCCTTGGGCTGCCTTTTATTATCAATTGCGTCAACTACTTTCTTAAGACTACCCCATTGCTCGGTTAAATCCAATTTTTTAAGATCTCCCGAAATAAAATAAGAGTGACCAATTATAATTTTTTGTTTCAATTCTATGAGCTCTGGGGCTTCGCTTCTTGCCTTTTTTGATTGCAAAATATAATCTTCAGTCATTGGTTTCGTTATCAGATTAGTTGGCACTATTTCTCCCGTTCTGACCTTGGATGGGGCAATTTTGAAAAGCTTTTTAAAAGAACGTGTAAAAACTTCATTGCTATTAAACTGGAAATTATAAGCAATGTCTACAATTTTATATTCTGACGCTTGAAGCTCCAGAATACTTTCGCTTAACCTACGCCTCAACAAATACTTCTTAGGTGAAATTCCTGTTATTGAAGTAAACAATCGTATAAAATGGTATAGAGAACAAAAAGCTTCAGATGCCACATCTGAAATTTTAATGTCTACTTTTAAATTAGACTCTATAAATTCTATGCTCTTTAAAATCCGCTCCCGATTAGTCATATGCCCAACAATTTTTAAAAATTAAATTCAGCTTCCCAATCAAAATTAGCTGAATCTTCATAGCACGAAGGCCAATGACTGCACCATCCAGGTACTTGACAATGCGAAAGATTCTCATACCTATGAAATGGTTTAATGTCTAAAATTGGACTTTCATTTTCTGCATCAATATAAGGGGTATATATGATCCCTTTTTTAAAATCGATTTTATGGACTAAAATAGTGGTAAGCAATATTGGGTTTGGCCTAAATTGCGAACGAGTTGCAAATACTCCTAATTTATCTGGACCTTTTTTATAGGGCTTAGAAATTACTATCCGGCTTCTGTGTTCATCACCTTCACTTTGATTCCCCCACCACAATATTTGTAGATGACTAAAGCCGTCAATATTAATTAATCCTTCCTTGTATTCCGTGTGTAATTTTAAACTAAATAAGCCCTTTTCAAATTGAATGTTTCCAATTGAATTTGTTTCAACTATTTTTTTCATGATTTATCTTTTTATCAATTTAGAACACAAATCTATTTTCAATCCTCATCGAAGTGTTGACTAAAATTGCTAATCATTCCCTCGATTTTGATTTTATCGATATTCCATTAATAAAGTTTCCTATTCAATTCATCTTAATTTATGGCAATAAAAAAGAGCGCTCCTAGGAGCGCTCTTTTTCTTTGGCTATCAAGCCAGCCTATTTTGAGTTCTTAATTATTGATCTTTCAAATGCTTAATATACTGGGCCAATTCAATTTCTGAATGAAATAAAACTTCTCTGGGCTTCGAACCATTGGTGTCACCGACAATTCCTAAAGTATGCATCTGATCCATTATTCTACCTGCCCTATTGTAACCTAACTGAAGTTTCCGCTGAATCATTGATGTTGAACCGTGCTGACCTGAAACCACTAATTTTGCGGCTTCTTCAAACTGACTATCGAGGTCAGACCATTTTAAGTTTTGTCCTTTTCCGCTGATGTCAGATTCTTCAGTAACCTCCGGCAATAAGTACGGCCTAGGGTAACATGGCTGTTCATCAATGTGATCGATCACTCTTTCTACCTCCGGTGTATCTACAAATGCACATTGTAATCTCACCAATTCAGATCCCGCAGTGAATAGCATATCTCCCATTCCTACCAGTTGCTCCGCACCCTTGGCATCTAAGATTGTTCGAGAATCTGTCAAAGACATAACCTTGTATGATAATCTTGCAGGGAAGTTGGCCTTAATCATACCTGTGATAATATTAGTTGTCGGTCGCTGTGTTGCAATGATCAAGTGAATACCTATGGCTCTTGCCAACTGCGCAAGTCTTGCGATCGGCAATTCAATTTCTTTTCCAGCCGTCATTATCAAATCTGCAAACTCATCTATCACCAATACGATGTACGGCATGTATTTATGACCATTTTCAGGATTCAATTTCCTTTCAATGTATTTCTTGTTGTACTCTTTTATGTTTCTTACCCTAGCTTTCTTCAATAGATCATATCTATTGTCCATTTCAATGGTCAATGAAGTTAAGGTATGAATCGCTTTAGAGGTATCTGTGATGATCGGTTCTTCCTCATCTGGCAAGAACGTAAGGAAGTGCTTGTCTAATTTTGAATAAGGATAAAGCTCTACTTTCTTCGGATCAATCATTACGATCTTCACCTGAGAAGGATGCTGCTTGTAAAGCAAGGACATCAATATGACATTAATGCCTACCGACTTACCCTGCCCTGTTGCACCGGCAATAAGAAGGTGTGGCATCTTGGTTAAATCGGCTACAAAAATTTCATTAGAAATTGTTTTCCCTATGGCAATTGGTAAAGCCATCTTGGCCTTCTGAAATTTATCGGTAGAGATAATTTCTTTAAAGGCAACAATGCTTTTCTTCTTATTAGGCACCTCTATTCCGATCGTTCCTTTCCCAGGCATCGGAGCAATAATTCTAATACCTAAGGCAGCCAAACTTAGCGCAATGTCATTCTCCAAGTTCTTAATCTTATTGATCTTCGTTCCCGGCGTCGGTATAATTTCATAAAGCGTCACCGTTGGACCTATGGTTGCACGGATTCCCTTGATAGAAATTTTATAATGAGACAGCGTCTCAACAATTTGATTTTTATTTGCTTCTAATTCTGTGCGATCGATCGAGGTCTTACGATCTTCATAATCGTCCAAAAGATCTACGGATGGATATTTATATCCTTTTAAATCAGCCTTTGGATCAAACGGTGGAAGGCTAAATTTGTCTTCTTCTTGTACTGGTAAAACTTTCTCCGCTTCTGCAGGCTTTTCAACCATTTCAAAAGGAAGGTCAGAAGGTGCTGCTGTCTGCCCAGGTATAGGCATTTTAGCCGCTGGGGTTGTATTTATCGGTACACTCACCTCTACTCCACTTACTCCAGGTGTTGCTTGAGTTTCAGCCGCAGGTGCAGCTTCCGCTGTTGGTGCTTTTAATGTCGAGCCAGAAAAGGATTCTTTTATTTGTGTGGGGTTTACAAGGTCCAACATAAGATCCTTGAGAACCTTTGGTGTTTCCTTTTTCTTTTTCTTCTTCTCGACCGGTAAGTTTTCAACTTCCATATCAAAATCAGGAAACGCAGAAGGATTGTTTAACGGTGATACATCTGAAGCTTCTACAACTTCCGAGTCATTCGTCACTTCCATCTCATTCATTTCCTCCTCTAATTTCCCAAGATAGCCTCGGGCCTTTTTAGGTGCCTTTTTCGGAGCTTTCTGCGTCGTAGGTTCTGCAAGTTCTGCCCCAGCATGAAAAAAGTCTAAACTAGGGAGATTAAATTTGCCGAAAGGCATAGAAGCTCCTGCCATCGAAGGATTCAACTGAGGGTTTAAAAACCAAACCGTGGTAAATCCTAAAATCATTATTATAAAGAGGAACAAACCAAGTCTCCCTACAAAATTTGTCATCCAAATAAAGATCGTTTCTCCCATTACACCTCCCCAACTAAAAGTAGAACTGTATAGTAGGAACTCAAAAACGATGGAAAGCATGGCCATGGCCAGAACAGTATATGTTGCAAATTTTACGACCTCTATTAAGGGAGTCTGCTTTATCATTGCCAATCCAAGCCTACCCAGAATAAGTACTACTCCAAAAGAACTCAGACCAAAACCCCAATAGAAAAAGGAGTTGGAAACAATCGCTCCGAGTCTACCGAGCCAGTTATCCACTGAAATGCCACTCTCAAGGAGAATAGACCATGAATGTTGTAAAACTTTGTCTTGATCCGTGGACCACGTAAAAAAGTAGGATACAAAGGCGATGACTAAATATAGTGCTAGAAATAGGCACAATAGACCGGATATCTTCCAAGTCCTTTCATCTTTAAGGATGTTTGAAAAGCCCTTCTTAGAGCTTTTTCTCTTCTTCTTCGGCATGAATTAATCGATTTTTGGATAATCAATGTAAATGTAAGACAATAAGTTACATATTACAAAATTCTTTAATATATAAATAATAGCAGTCATTTATCTGCGTTCCTGAGCACAATGCCAAAACTTATCATAAATTCGCAATTCTAAAAATAGTTGTCATGACATATAAGATACTAATAGCTGGGGCTGGGGGGATTGGAAAAGCGACTGGATTGATACTCGCTGCCAAGGAAGATTTCAATTGCGAAATCTATATCGGAGATAGATATAAGGCTGCTAGTATGGCCTCGAAAAAATTCATTGAGGATGGGGCTGCCAATGATTGTAAGGTGGAAGGATTCACCATTCCGGAGACGGGACTGAATGAGGCCTTTGAAAAAATATTAAAGGAATGCGACATTATATTAGATTGTCTCCCGGGAAGTCAAGCCCCTAGGTTGGCAGAATTGGCGGATGCGCACGATTTACATTATGCCAATCTTACGGAGTACGTCGATGAAACGGATCAAGTAACTAAGATTGCTGAAAATTCTAAGAAAGGTTTTATACTGCAGACTGGTCTTGCTCCCGGATTCATTAATGTATTGGCTATGAAGCTGTTCAATGAATTTACTTCAAAACATGATGTGGAGAAAGTTGAAAAAATAAAGATGAAGGTGGGCGCTTTATCAGACAATGTGCTTGCTCCTCACTTTTACGCTTTTACCTGGAGTCCAATAGGTGTAGCGACAGAATATGTGAAGGATGCGATAGCTGTTCAAAATTATGAAACATTAAAAATTCCATCGCTTTCGCAAATACAGCCGATTATTATTGATGGACAAAGATATGAGGAGACGTTTACCTCTGGAGGAGCTGCAGATCTACCGATCGCACTAAAAGGCAAGGTAAGTGAACTTGATTATCAGACTTTAAGGCACCCAGGACATTATGCTTGGGCTAAGGAAATTATAGAAAATACACCGGAAGGTAAAGATGTCATCCAGAATCTGGAGAAAACGATGTTGAACGCTATTCCCGCACTTGAAGATGATAATGTCATCATTTATGCAAGTGTTATCGGGAAAGACAATGATGGGGTGCTTAGAGCAAATGAAGCTTCTTATAAAATTAAGCCTAAAATGGTAGGCAAGCAAAAACTCCGTGCAATTCAGACCACCACCGCTGCCCCACTTTGTGAGGCTGCTTATATGCTATTAACTCAAGATTTAAAAGGTCCAATATTCCAAAGTATGATTGATCCAGAGAAGTTCATGAACGGTCCTTTTGTAAAAGCCATTTATGGTTAAGATCTTGCCAGTTCACGGATTTTAACTACTCTCAATACATACCTTGCAGTTGACTGTGACTGTGTTCTCAAAGAAGCAATATTTTGGATATGTCACATTATCTAAAATCCTTTCCAGATTTATTTTTTCTTTTCTATTAACTGCTCAATTGTATTTTTATGGCGCTTAACTTCAATTGCTACAATATCTGTGATTTCTTGGTCACTAAATTCTTCGCCATATAATTTCTCATACTTATTAATGATATAAGGACTTTTAAAAACAACACTTGTCAAGTTGAAACTAATATAAATTCCACTCGTGAAATTAGAGTCTTTAAATCCTGCTTGATTAAAGCCTTCATAATGATAATCATAATACAAATCATTATTCTCCTCAGATATAAACATTTTACTTCTATCTATAATAAGATGTTTATCGAACGTTAAGCGGTGTTTCCCTGAGCCAGTTGTTACGTTATTTCTGACGTAAAACTTATCGAACAACGAACATTTTTCAATGAATTTCTTTATCAAAGGTTTGACTAATGTTTCAAATGAAGATAGTTTAGATTCTAAACTTCTTGATTCATTTATTGGATTCCTTAAATTTTTAAGCTTTCTTTCAAGAAGTGCAACTTCTTTATCAATATCATCCTCTTCCTCAACACTTTCGCCTTTCGCTCCCTTAAGCATAATTGCCAACGATTCATTCAAGTTTTTGGCTATGTATTCAAAAAATGGTTCTATATTTCCTGTGTCAGCTAATTGTAAAGCGGAAAAATAATTAGCTTTATCATAAGTTTTGATTACAACTGGAGGATACCCATATTTTAATAAAATAAAATTCATTATGATCCTTGCTGTTCTGCCATTACTATCATCAAAAGGATGAATTCTAATAAATTTATAATGGAAATCAGCGGCAAGAATTATATGGTTTGTTGTCTTATCAGCCTCTTTACTTCGATACCACTCAATTAGCTCTTCCATCAAAATTGGTGTTTCTTCAGGTGTTGCGAATCGAAATATTTCTCCTGTTTTAGTTTTTACATGATTTGGCGTTTTTTTATATTCTCCAATATTTATTTTTTTCTTAGTAGGATTTCCGTCTTCTGTAATTGCATCAACCTCGTAGGGTTCCTTTAGAATTAGCTTGTGCAATTCTCTAATAAAATTTTCATTAAGCGGTCTTTCTTCTTTTACAATATCTAAAATCCATTTAACTGCATTATCATGGCCAGTAACCTCAAAGTGGTCTTTGAGAGGCTTACCCTGTGCTGTTATACCAAATAATATTAAAGCTTTCGTTTCACCTTCAGTCAAAGAATTTCCTTCAATATTGTTAGAATGATAATTCCAATCTAACCTGAATTTTTGCATAATTCGCAATTCATCTTCTTTCTTTATTGGCCTCAATAAATCCAGTTGATTTTTGTATTCTAAAGCTTTAGATAATTCGTTCATAACATTAACTTATAGTGCTTTCGATCAAGAACAGCAAAATAAAGCTTTTACCTCATTCTAATTGATCTTAATGCAGGACATTTTAGATATATATACTGAATCATAACCTGTTATTAAAATATTCCACAAGCATTGGACATATATTTAGAAAAATTTTTGATTGTCAATAATTATTTAAAGGCAAAATTTATTTAGTATTTTATAGACAATGTCTAGAATTAAGGTCCGTCTCTTTCATAGCATTAAACATATTTGGGTATTTTTAGTCAAACAATGTTTTTATGCCACTAAGATTAATCCTACCAATCCTTTCTATTTTCTCGTTGATTTCATGTAATACTCCTGAACCTAGCTCGACTCAAGCTATTTCTGAAGAATACTATCCTGATGAAGACTACTTCAGCAAAAGGAATTATCCAGAGACTAGCTTTGATCACAAACATTACTTCAAGCAGATTGAAAAAGCCAAGTCAGCATCCGTTGGAAGAATGATTATGGGAACGTGGGATGATCAAGGTCCGGGTAATATTGGAGGTAGAGTAAATAAAATTGCGGTTAATCCCAACAACGATCAAGAAATATATTTAGGCTTTGCCAGAGGTGGAGTTTATAAAACCACAGATGGCGGTGAAAATTGGACCTCAATTTTCAATGAATTCAATTATCTATCGACCTCTCACGTTGAGATCGACCCGACCGATTCAGAAATCTTATACATTGCTACTGGGGATGAAAACATCAGTCAATACCCGGCCATTGGAAATGGTGTTTATAAATCGGAAGATGGCGGAAGTACATGGACCAATATTGGCTTAGGCGAAGGAGGTATCATTTCAAAGGTAACCGTGGCTGCTACAGATAATAACATTGTCTATGCTTCTGCCATGGGAATCCCTTTTGAAAAAACCGATGATCGGGGGGTATATAAATCTACCAATGGTGGACTAGACTGGGAGCAAGTTTTATTTGTAAATGATTCTACAGGAATTATCGATATGGTTGTGGCACCTGACAATCCAGACATAGTTTATGCTGCTGGATGGAACAGACTTAGAAGCAATAATATCTCTAAGATATCAGGACCAGATGCAAAAATCTGGAAGACGGAGGATGGTGGATTGACTTGGAGAATCATGGAAAGTGGCCTACCACAAGGCGAATTGATAAGAATAGGTTTAGATATGTTTGGGACAGATGGGAACACCGTGATTGCTTCTTATAGTGCCAGTGTAGACACACTCATCTGCAATGATACAGGCAACCAGTTTTTGGGAATATATAAAACCACAGATGGTGAAAACTGGGAACAAATCCCGACAGAGAATGAATTTGATTGTGGCTTTCAAGGAGGCTTTGCTTGGTATTTCGGAAAGGTTAGAATTAATCCAACCGATGAAAACGACATCTCCTTATGCGGTGTTCAATATTGGAGAACACAGAACAATGGAGGCCTTTGGAAATCCTTGAATGATGGTTCCCTTGGTTTTGTTCCACATGTAGACTATCATGACATTGTTTATGTAAATGATAAAGTATTTGCAGCAACTGATGGTGGAGCCTATGTTTATGAGCAAGCGACTGGCTGGAGAGATATTGAAAATATCTCCACCAATCAATTTTATAGAGTTGCTTATAATCCACATGAGCCGGACATCTACTATGGTGGATTGCAGGACAATGGATGTGTCGCTGGCAGTAATGATGATATCAATAACTGGGAAAGGGTTTCAGGCGGAGATGGATTTCAAATGCAATTTAAGGCCTCTGACCCAAGCGTCTTTTATACAGAATCACAACGTGGAAATATTCGAAGGCGGACGGATTTTGGAAATTCATCCACTGGTTTTAATCAAGGCTTGATTGGAACTAGAAACTGGGACATGCAATATATTATCAGTCCACATGATCCAGATTTATTATTCACAGGAACAGACCGGATGCATCAGAGATTTGACTACGAAGATCAATGGATGCCTATCAGCGAAGACTTGACAGATGCTGAAGAAGATCCCCTTGGTTTTTATCAGCATGACATAACTTGCCTTTCACAGTCTCCATTAAACCCTAATGTCCTTACCTGTGGAACAAGCGATGGTTTTGTTTGGGCTACCAATGACCTAGGAGAAACATGGACGCAGATAAATGATGGTCTCCCTAGGCGATATGTTACAGAGGTAAAAACTTCGCCTACTTTGGAGTCAACCATCTACGTAACTTTCAGTGGATTTAAAAACAATGACTTTAGCTCCCATATTTATAGATCTGATGACCTAGGAAATAACTGGATAGATATCAGTGGAAATCTCCCGGACCTTGCCATCAATGATGTCTACATTCTACCAAACACCAATGATGAAATGATCGCTGTTGCCAATGAAGCAGGTGTATATTTAACAAGAGATGGTGGCATTCTATGGGACAGGCTCGGAGAAAATCTTCCATACATTCAATGTCTTGATCTTGAGTTTAATCCAGTAAATAATTACTTGATTATAGGAACCTACGGTAGAGGATTACAGACCTTTGATTTAAACCAGTTGGTAGATACACCAGTGAAAGAGCTTGCCTCGGAAAATCACTTTACTATTTATCCCAACCCAGCCACTGGTGTTCTAAACATAAACTTAGAGTCAACAAAGGAAATAGGAAAATTTGAGTTGGTAAATCAGTCTGGGAAAATTATTTCTGTTCATGAGAATAGTATCCAGAACATTGATGTTTCAGATTTGCCGAAAGGCAGCTACTTCTTGAGATTGAAAGAGAAAGATCAATTCCAAATTCAGCAATTTATTAAGATCTAGAACCTTAGGGAGTGAACGGAATAATCTCCCATTCTCCCGGCCGATCATCATAATTAATATTGCGTTTATAATGGATGGTTCCATTGTCATCTATTTTAAAATCCTGTGCAACACATCTACTTCCACACACATAATTTAATGGTACCTCATGTTTAGAAATCCGTTCAAATTTCTGGTTATTAACGGATATAATATGGTATAAACTTCCGGGAGTAGGAAACCGTGCTTGGTAAATTGTAGCAAACAGAAAATGTTTTTTATCTGGAGATTTTATAACATAACTAAATTCTTCTTCCTCATCTTCCATGGCCTGTAGGGTTCTAATTTTCTCTTCGAAAATATCACAGATCATCAGGGCATTCTTATCGCTGTCATGAAAAAATAATTGACCGTCAATAACCTCCGCATAGGTCGGACAGGATAATAAAAGTTCATTTAGATATGAGCTAAAATTGAGGTGTTCGCCTTTCTCATTAATCAATCGTAAACCTTCACAGCTTGCTGAACTTTCCACCACTTCAAGCCTGTAATTGCTTTCCACAATAGAACTTGAATAACTATGGATCTTTGGGCTTGGGTCCACTTTTTTGCCCTTGCAGGAAGTTATCAAGGTCATAAAAATTAGAGAAAGGAGAATTTTATTCATCGAATAAATTAGTGAGCTTTCACTACCCGGACTGTTTTTTGATTTTCCTTACCTGCTACTCTCACAAAATAAACCCCACTGGACAAATTGTGTGTTGGTAATTTAAACGCGTGGTCTCCGGCAGAAAAATGTTGACTACTTACGACTTGCAGCTCTGCACCCATCGCATTAAATAAACTAATTCTCAAATGCTCGCCTAGAGATTTAAAGGAGATATTAAAGTAATTATCAAAAGGATTAGGATACACGCTCAAGGCAAAAGATGCTGCATCTTCCACTTCAATTGTTGACACAGAGGCACAGCCTTCAATCAATGGAAGATGTTGAAAGTCCTTAAATAAAACAGAACGAACATCCTCTTCTGACACATTAAACCAATCCATAAGCAAGGTTGAATACACAGAACGGAAATCATATTGCATGGGAACACCCTCGGCGATATCTACCTGAGTGTCGATGACTGGATTATCTCCTATAATCTGTGGATTAACACATGAGCCAAAAACGAATAAAGGTGCAGCCGTTCCATGATCCGTTCCATTACTGAGATTAGATCGAATTCTTCTTCCGAATTCAGAGTAGGTCATGCCCATAACTCTTTTATCAATGTCTAGTTTTACACAATCATCTTGAAAGGCACAGATGGCATCTGATAACTGCTTGAGAATTTCAGCCTGTCTTCCGGCCGTTGTATCTCCTTCGACAACCTGATTTGAATGGAGATCAAAACCTCCGATTTGTACCACATAGATTTTGGTCTGCATTCCTCCAGAAATCAAACGAGCGACAGTCCTTAATTTTTGAGCTAAGGCATTATCTTCCGGATATTTATTGGATAAATTATTCCCTTTGTCAGCTTTATCCTTAATCACTTCAGAGTATTCATTGGTCTGTCGAGCGACCTCTCTGACAAATGTCAATTCCCGCCCATAACAATTATCAGGAGCAACATCCAATTCACCAATGTTCACTGAACCGGGATCAAATGGATTGGTCAAAGCCAGTGAAAAATTACTCTGCATCCCTTGACAGGTTTCTGATACAATCGTTCCTATGGTCAAGGCAAAAGGATCAGGACAATCATCGCTAGGATAAGCCTCAGGATAGTCACTGTGATTTAAATCAAAATATCGACCCATCCAACCAGTCGTTAGAAATTCATCGGGCTCAGAAGCAGAATGCCAGATGTCCGTCGACCTAAAGTGCGAGCGATTCTGATTGGGATAAGCGACGCCTTGTACTATTCCTAGCTTGGCACTATCCCACATATCAATCATACTACCCATGGAAGGATGAAACCCATTGGTCTCTGAAAATTTTAAAATGCTGTTGTTAGGCACGACTACATTGGAGCGGACGGCTTGCAAGTTATCATATTGATCTAGTGGCAGAATCATAGATAAACCATCGTTACCTCCTTGTAATTGTACCAGCACTAGTACTTTATCATTATCATCTCCGATGAGATCAAACAATTTATTTTTTCCCATTGCCGTGAATGGAGTTCCTCCCACAAAAAATGGAAGAGACATCATGCTACCTGCTTGAATAAATTTTCTTCTTTTCATTTTAATTATTTGTGAGATTTACATTAATTGAAATTCGGGCATTTCTAAAATTGCGGACATCAAGTCTTTCAATTTATTATTGATAGATGTTCGAATCGCAATGTTAAATGGATCAGCCAAGAATTCACTGTACTCCATGGTCCAGCTCTGCGCTGGTAATCCAGGAATAAGAATTTGTCGTAAATATTCTACCTGTGCATCTCCTAGATCATAAGTAAAAAGATGTCTGTTGATTCCTTTGATCAATTCATAAGGATCAAGTGCATCGGGAATTGTTGAAATATAATCAATGATATTCAGGAAAGGAACAACGTTGGCATTCCCGCCATTTATCGGAATTGTCCCTCCCGCTGCAAAAGCTGTTGAAATAGCATTCCTTTTAGGAAGTAAGTGGCTATTAATCCAGATGCGATAAAATTGAGGTTCTTGATAATATGCTTTCCAACCAGCAACATCCGCATGAAAGAATATATCTAAATCTAATTCTCTGGCGAGCACGGCATAAATCAAGGCAAAGAAATGAGATACTTTAGGATCTGGATCTGCGGCATAATTCAAACTGCGAGTTGCAGATAACATAAAGTCGGCTGGATTTTTTATCATACAACCAAAGACCTCTTCCCCAAAAAAATGTTCACTGCTTATGAGTGCCTTTATAACTGGCGTTACATCATAATCATTGGCTCTTAAAATCATAGCCATCGGATCAATAACTTCCGCATTTATTTCATCCGTAATTTCATAATTCACAAAATACCGGTAAAGCTTGCGGCAAATAAATTTGGCAACTTCCTCTTGCTGAAAAATAACATCTATTAATTGTGCGTACTCTTGATCTCCTCCGTTACCAATCACTGCATTTCCAAACCTTGGCGATAATTGTTTCGAACCCGTATCGTGCATAATCGGCCTAAAAACCGTAGATATTTTTTCATTTATAACTGAAAGGTCGATTTGCCAGCCAGTAAGTACCCTGGCCATTTCAATAACATCTTGCTCTGTGAAGGTCGTGTAATCCCCAGGTCCAGCCAGATCACCTTTTCCTATGGTAAATAACTCTAGAAGTTCTCGTGCATAATTTTCATTGGGCGCTTGCTTTACATTTTCATTTCCATTTAAGTAAAGCAGCATGGAGGCATCGATCGTCATCTCCTTGGTAAATTCTCGAAAATTTCCGATGGCATGTTTTTCAATCAGCGCTGAATATTGATAATACTGGAGCGGAATTCTAAATTCAGAAACGACAAAATGATTATGCCAAAACAACCACATCTTAGGAAGGATCGAAATTTTATCCTCTGTCATATTTAAGTAAACCCAGGCAAGAACAGAATTGGATCGATACTGTAAAATCTGATTATCTAACATGGCATTACCCGTATTAATTATCGGAGATTCATTCACCCAAGTTTCTCCATAAGCTACATTGGGGTCATCAACAACTGCAAAAAAATTAGCATCTGGATCAGGCTCTGATAAGGTATATCGGACTGGAGGATCATGAGGTGTTGCATTATTAAAAAGCATCTCTACCGTTGCTTCAAGCCCAAGAGAAACAGCCTCATCTATTTGCTTCTGGTTGGGTCCAAATAGACATCTCTTTAAAAGGTGTCCTGCTTCCTTCTTGGTCCATGGTCCTTGATACCTCGTGAGGCTCATAGGAGGTGGTGCACCAATGACTGTTCTAGTGCCTCTATCTGACGTGGAATTGTTCGAGCGCATTATTACTTTTTTTATTTAGACAAGGAAAATTTTCAAAAGTTTAAATGGAAAGGTAGCTTAAGATAAAATAAATAAACGTCGGAGTCTATTGGTCTAGCGTATAAAATTCGCTAATTTTTGAGTAGTACCAATAATAAAATGTCTGTAAAAATGGCTTCATAACGCTAAATTCAGTAAAAATGGTCAAGAAATAATTCCGAAGACCAGAAAGTAATGTTGAAAAATATTCGCATTTTACAATCTGCAAATTATCATTGCTGAAAAAGTGCGATTCCATTGTTATCATAGATTTTCTAATCAAAGTAATAACGGCAAAAGTGACGATCCAGTAATTTGGGATGACAAAAGAAACTTACTAAACTAAAATAATGAACAGAAGAAAATTTAACAAAGCTACAGGCCTTACCGCACTTTCACTCATGAGCGGTTTGGGCATCGGTTGCAAAAATAAACCAGCAGATAAAGCATTGGAAGTAATAGACGCTTCCGCAAATAAACTATTCTATAAACCTTCCCTTGCCCAATGGTCCCTAAATCGATCAATCAAAGAAAAAAAATTAGATGCTTTTAATTTTGCAGCCATGTCGAGATCTCTCGGATTTGAAGCGGTAGAATACGTAAGTCAATTATACATACCCTACTTAGATGCTTCCTCCTCTATCCTATCGGGCATGCAATCCCTTTCTAAAAAGCTCTTAGAAAAGTCCAACGAACAAGCCATCGAAAATCTTTTAATCATGATTGACGAAGAGGGTGACCTCGGCTTTCAAGATAAAAGCAAAAGATTGGAAAGTGTTGAGAATCATAAAAAGTGGGTGGATGCAGCTAAATTCATCGGATGTCATTCCATCCGCGTAAATCTTTTCGGCGAAGGAAGCATGCAAGAGCAGCAAGACAATTCAGTCGACTCTTTAGCTTTACTAGGAACCTACGCTAAGGATCAAAACATTAATGTACTGGTTGAAAATCATGGCGGATATTCTTCCGATCCCAACTGGTTGGTCCAGGTCATGAAAATGGTTAATATGGATAATGTCGGAACACTTCCTGACTTTGGAAACTTCTGCATCGAAAGAGAAGGTGGCGAAAGATGGAATACACCATGCATCAATGAATATCCAGACATTTATGAAGCGGTTGAATTGATGATGCCATATGCAAAAGCGGTCTCTGCCAAGTCCTTTAACTTTGATGCCCATGGAAATGAAACTAAAATTGATTATTACAAAATGATGAAGGTAGTAAAAGACGCAGGATACCAGGGATACATCGGAATTGAATTCGAAGGTGACGCCCCAGAAACGAAAGGCATCCTAGCGACACGTGCACTCATGGAAAAAGCAGCAAGAAATTAATTTTTCTCTGTTTACATTTTTACAAATTTACTCGTAGATTGGACGCCATCTGATTGCAGGATTAAAAAGTATATCCCGGGATCAAGCAAAATTACATCTACCTCATGGATTCGTTTTGATTGGTTCTCAAGTTTAATCTTATGCTGCACAAGCACCTGCCCCGCAACCGACCGAATTTCATACGAACTTAGATTCAAGGAAGATTGATTTCTAGGAGAGATGAATATTTTATGCGCTGTTGGATTGGGATATAGGTAAAATGATTCTTCGATGGATGATCCATGAATAGAATTAATCATGGGCGTTTTATAGGTTATCCTTGCTGTATTAGTTACAATCGCTGGATTCTGATCAAAGAAAATATGCGCCGTGTTTTCCACAACTGTAGGATCTGGCAAGCCCTCCAATGGATCAATCTTAAAACTCACAAAGCCATGACTTTCAGGTTCATTGGCTATACTGTCAACCAAGTAAATATCATTGAATCTAAACTCAACAATATTTCCTCGCAACACCGTCTGTACCTCAAAGCTACTATTGGTAACTTCGAAAGTTCCCAAGTCTAGCTGCGTATCGATGGTGTCTAAAATCGATACATTTCTAGCCGGAAAATTTCCAGTGTTTTGAAATCTGATCGTATAATCTAAAGGTGTGTCGGGTAGAATGAACCCCTCTTCTCCTTCGCCAATCGGATTCACTAATTTATCATTCGGATCGTAGGCACAAAGTACAATGTCTGAAAAAACGTGCTCATCTAGTAGCTCTGAATTGTTTGATCCCCCTAACAATTGAGCGCTATTGACAACGGTATCGCCCAAGGACAGTTCATCTGGATTCAGTAATCGAACCTCAAAATCGAGAAGTTCAAAAGGATCTAGTGAATTTAGATTCCATTGAAGCTTACGTTCTACCAAATCAATTTGATCTGGCGCAGGTTCTGCAGATTCATATTGAAATTGTTCATCATAGTTTAATTCTATTGCTCCCTCTAAGAAATCTGTCCCGAGGTTCTGCGCAATAAGAGCAATCATAGTTGTATCGTTACACAACAACTCCCTTTGATAGAAATGCGTATTTCCTCCTTCCAATGGACCCACCGGGACAATCCCAAAATCAAATCGATCATTATCCAAGGAATCAAGTTGTAAAGTGATGGTCTCCGTAGGATTCCCCGTCGTCAATCTCCATTCGGGGTCCTGCTCCCACATAATTTCATAGGGTGTATTAAAATCTAGAAAGATGGAATACCCCCCATCAAAGTAAGTCAGTATGCGTTCACCTGTGGGTGTAATCTGGATTCCTTGATTTGGAATACCAAACTCATTTACGTCACGAATTCCATTCTCATTTTGATCATAAAAAACGGTGCCTAAAATACCACGTTCCGTGCACAAGATTTCATCCTCACTAGAACAGCCGACCCCATTTTCCCCAATGTTGTGGTTATAGTCTGGGAGTAGAAATAGATCGCAGACGGACTTATATGAACATACAGATAGATTAGGATTGAATCGAATGATCAGGTCATTGGAAAAGTCATCGTCCATGGTCCTAGGGTCAATATTTGCAATTCCTCGAATATTCCGAAGCGCTGCATTAATTTCAATCCGCAAAGATCCGCCCAAGCTTTCTAAATTACTAAGTCCATCTAGATTTAATAAGTTATCATTCCGTTGAATAAGAAGTTGACCGTTAATAGATCTAAGCGAAGAAAAACCATCTAGGTTTTGAATTTTTGGATTGCTCTTAATTTGAGTTGTGCCTCCTAATTCCTGAAGACTTATCAATGGTGGAAATTCTTCCAACTCAAAATTTTCAAGCAGAACGAATCCAGCGCCTGTTCTTTCTAAATTTCGAAAGCCATCCACATACTGCAAAGAATCATTATTAATAAAGTCTAACCTTTTTCCTACCTCAATTAGTGACTTAAAACCTGTAATTGTTTTAAGTGATTCATTACCATCAAACCGCATCTCCTCCCCTACCGACTTCAAGGAATTAAAACCTTCGTAAGTTTCTAAATTGGGATTATTTATTACTTCATAGAATGTTTGAATGGTATCTAAAAGTTGGAACCCATCTACTTTTTCAAGACCAAAATTCTCTCTTATCCTAAACGAACCATTGACCGTTTCCAAAGCATTAAATCCCGTTAAACTTATGGGAGCAATCGTTCCTCTAAAAATAAAATAATCGCCGATATATCTTAGTTTTTCAAAACCAGCTAAGGTCCTCAGTTCCAAATTTTCGGCAAACCATAATTCTTGATCAATATAATCTAGCTCAGAAAATGCGTTGATTTCCCTTAAAAGAGGATTTTCCAAAATTCTAAGTGCCTCACCTGCGAACCTTAAATTTTCAAAGCCAAAAATCTCTTCAAGGTTTTCATTGTAGGTTATAGCCAGTGTACGTCCAAGGGAATCAAGATTATTAAAGCCATCAACTATCCTAAGATTTGGATTATTCCGAATCGTTAGGCCTTCCTCAATTGTATCTAAATTATTAAAAGCTATTTCGGTGACACCAGATTCTGAGATTCCCATAAAACCATTAACAACTCGTAAATTCTCAAGGGGACTTAGATCAAGGAGTTCTGTTTGATTAACGATGTAAAAATCACCATGTACTATTTCAATGCCTGACAGGCCTTGAAGATTGGTTATTCCAGAATTGTCATAGGCAATATTCAAGGGGCCTATTAACTCTGTGCAGCCAGGATAATTTGCAGTAAAATTATCTACATCTTCTTGCGTCCTCATTTGAAATCCAAATTGGTCAGTGCAGGACTGGGCCCAAAGAAAGCTGGTGAAAAACAATCCGATAATTAAACTTGATAACTGTTTAAGTTGATACATAAAAAGCAATTGGAGTTATATTCTTGTAAGATCACAAAAGTACAGAATTATTCAAGGCGATGCTTGCTCAGAAGATCTGGGGTAAATGATGGTTTATAAGCAACAAACATCCAAAAGAAACAACTACCCGAAAAATAATAATTTTCGTATTTCCTATTTCCCACCTAATTCCTTTCAATGAGTAGAAAAAAAACTGATTTATATTTAAATTTATGTAACCCCACTATATTCTTAATAAATCAACAATGATCTATGCCTGATTCGGTCTTAAGTCTATTATCATCTGCCAATAATTTAGTGCAAGCTGCTAGATTAGAATTTACAGCGGGCAACTCACAAGCAGATACACAAGTACCCCTAGGAGATTTAACCAAGGTACCTTTGGAAACTTTACTACAAAGTGTACTAGGAGAACATACTTGGGGAGGGACCGGAGTAGGCGGTAATGACACACAAGTGGAGTTAAGAGGAGGTCCAGGTGATCACATTCCTATTCCAGAAGACTGGGTTCTTACAGGCCCTTACATTGCAGGGAATAATTATGGTGGGCCAGGTACAGCAGATGTTTATTCCATGGATTTTATTAACAACATTGTAGATCTTCAAATTGAAGGCGCAGGGGATGCAATGAATGAATTAATGGAAACGCTACAATATCACCTAAATGGTGATGATCCCACCATAGACGCCAGAGCAATTGTTGATCAAATGGCAGAATTGAGATGCGTTGACCCCGATGAAATGTGGGCGATGTATGAAAAAACTATGGAAATTTTTAATGCAAACGTTAGAAATTATGATGAAATAGATGAAGACGACTGGCCAAATTACTTGGGATCTAACCATAGTCTTCAATTTGGAATGGTCGTTGGTGATTCTATCGGCTTAGATGCTGTTTTTGGTGCGCTTCTCCACCCCACAGGGGGAATTGCAGGTCCTTTCAACCAAGGCGTTCTTATGGAAGGCGAGGCTGTAGGTTATCATTCCATCTTTCATGATGCTGGAGGATTTATGATTAATCAATTAGGCATTGGACCAGGTTGGTATTATGTTGAAAATATCGTAGGAGCTGACGACTATTTTGAACCTTTTCAAGCAAATGCTGGAGACGGGGCAGTAGATGGCCAGCTAAGTGGAGTAACTTTTTTTACTGATCTTCTCAATTCAGGAGGTAATACAGTTAGTAATGGAATTCGTGTTATAGGGGATGGAGTCGAAGCGCTGTTTGGAATCGGAGGAGATTTATTGGAAGATTGGGGAAATGAATTTGATGATCGTGGGTTTATCTGGGGAGACGCTATTGACGGTATTACTGGAATCACTGGTACATTATTGACTGAAGTAGGTCAGATAACCGATGAATGGCTTGAATTTAATGCCAATCTTCTCGATGGCAACTTATTAGGAGCCGCGGGTGATGCCTTTCAATTATCTTGGGAAGTGCTGAATGGAGTCTTTAATACGCGTATTAGCGTCATAACCGAAACTGCTTCCTTTCTAATAGGAGCCGGTGAGGATATTGTTGATGGAATTATTGATGTAGGTGGAGGAATTATAAGTGGTTTAGGTAGTTTCTTAGGGGGAATATTCTAAAAAGTGTGTCATTTAAATTCAACAAATATATTTGTTTAGCAAAAAGCCTTCGTAAGAAGGGAGGCCTGTTAAAAAATGGAGCGGCTTCTTGATAACTAACAATCCAACTGATAAGCTTTGAAAATCCATTATAATTCAAGCGTTAACTAATTTTCCCAATGCATCTGTGATGTCATAGAAGTAACTCAGAAAGCAATTCAACTTTAGTCGGGCTAAGTTTCGATACTCAGTTTCCAAGTTAATTCTAAGTGAGATATCGATTTTAACCGTCAAATAGGCTTAATTTAAAGGAGATAAAACACTAAATCGCTATGCCTGGATTTCTAGATTTACTCGGAGTTGCTAAAACACTCATTGAAACTGGACAATTAGATCTCCAAGCCTCTAACGGTTTTGCCAATCCATACAACGGTTTCACAAACAATTCATTCTTAGGCAATCTTATTTGGAATTCAACAAATTCAACCATATTAGGCGAAATTGCCGTACGTCATGATGAAGATGTTGAGCTAGGGATTCCCAATGATTGGTCTACAGATGGACCATTCAATTTTGACAACGAATATGGTGGCCCTGGATGGGAAGGAATCTACGACATTGATTACATGAAAGACTTCATCGGTATTCAGATGGAAGGTGCAGGTGATGAGATGAATAATCTAATGGAGCAATTACAATTTCATTTAAATGGTGATAATCCGGATTTAGATATAGAAGACGTTATCGGGCAAATTGCAGAACTTCGAGGAGAGGATTTTGATGATATGATGGCTATGTATGAAAAGACACAAGAACTTTTCACCATGCAGACAGTTCAAGATTATTTCGATCCCATTAATCAGGACCTACATCCAGATTTTTTAGGATCCAATGAAAGTTTAAAATATGGAAAAGTTGTTGGAGATAGCATTGGATTAGATGCCGTGTTTGCAGCTTTACTCAATCCAAGTGGAGGAATTGTTGGGCCAGGAAATATTGGATCTGATATGGCCAATGAACCCATTGGATATCATGGAATTTTTCACGATGCCGGAGGATGGATGTGGCAAGCACTAGACAACTTTGGACCTGGCTACAACTATGTTGAAGATGTAGAAGGCGCCGGAGCATGGCCAGAAATTTTTACTAAAGAAGATGGTAAATTAGCGGGCCAATTAAGTGGTACAACCATGTGGAATAATCTAATGCACCCAGAAGGAAATTTAATTTCCAATGGAATAAGAACAGCTGGTGATTTCGGTGATGCCATCCTTGGAATTATTGGAGATGGCCTAGAATCCGGTGGAAGTTGGTTAAACGATAATATTCCTGTGGTCGGTCCTGCCCTTGATGCGCTCACTGGTATTGCTAATACTGCCTTGCACGAAACTGCAGACGTACTAAATGAAATCTCAGAGGTACAGGCTGATTTAATGGATGGAGATTTACTGGGAGCTGCCGGCAACGCACTTGAAGCCATTTACCAAACTGCAGAAGGAGCTCTAAATATAGCCGTAGACGTTGTTGAAGAAACCGTAGAAGCAGTGGTCGACATTGCTGAAGATGTTGTAAGCATTGTGGGCGATGTTGCCAGTGTCATCGGAAATGGGATCGGAAATGCGGTAAGTGCAATCGGCAATTTCTTTAGTGGATTGGGGTTTTAATATCTTTTTTAGCTATCCTACAGATATTTATTAATTTTAGGAATGTCAAATTCAAACATACACTTCTATGCCAGGCTGCCTTTCAATAAACTTGAAGATAGATTAGCAGGAACCAAGCTTACAAAGCTTATGGAGATTGTAGCTCCTTCTCTCAAAAATTCCTTGGCGGCTATGGGTATTGAGTTAGATGAAATAAATCAATTCATATATGCAGGTTCTCCTGGATTTGAAGGAAATTCTATTGAAACTAAAATTTTAGAACAACTAAATTTGACCAAGGTTCAGAAAAGGACCAAAATAGGAAATGGGTATCTCAGTACTTTTAAAGCCCTAGACTTTGCAAGTTGTAGCAACTCTGAGGGTTTGACTCTGATCATGGCAATGGACAATCTAAGCGGTACTCCTGATCTTGTAAGAAATGACTTCGTAAAATCGCTTTCCGATACAGACGAAGAATTAGACAATCTGAAGCTACCAGGCACGGCTCTTAAATTTAGTTATGCCGACATCATCAATGATACCGTCTGGCCAATTTATGAAAACCTCACCAACAAGTATGCGCTCACCCAAAGAGACCTAGACAAATACGCTTTTCTGTCAAGAGCTAAATACAAAGAAGCTGTTGCCAAAAAGTTTTATACCGATGAAATAATTCCTTTGACTATAAAAACAGAAAAAGGATCTTTTCATGAATATCGCTCAGATGTTCAAGGAAATTTCCAACCTGAACTAAAAGATTATGTTGCGGCAAATAAAATATTTCCCGGAACAAAAAAAACAACCAATCACAATGTTTCGCTTCCTGCAGACGGACTTGTTTTCTTAGTTACAAGCAATCATAAAAAACCGAAGCATAAATCCTTTGCTACCGTCACCTCCTATGTTGAAGAATACAGTGATCCGATAGATTACATAGCCATGGGCCAAAGGACCATATTAAATGCATGTGAAAAGGCAGGGCTTGGTCTTCCTGATATTGATTTTTTTGAAATTCATGAAAATCATCCAGTAACCATTTTAGCGATGCACCGTGAATTGGATATTGACTTAAAACAGATAAATCCCAAAGGAGGCAGTATAGCAATCGGTGATGCGGTAGCAGCTACCGGAGGTCGAATGATTTCTTCTGCAACCTCTGTGATAAGAAATACTCCATTTAAAAATTCAGTAGTTAATATATCATCCCCACTTGGATTCAGTGGAACCATTATCCTTCAAGAAAAATAGTTTCTAGTGTTAAAAAAACTATTTATGATTAGCTTAATTTTTGGGATTTTCGCATGTGACTCGTCTGGAGATTACGACTTTAACGATGTTTATATTCGCCTCGACAATAAAACTGGAATCGATCTAGATCGCGCGACCCTTGGCAGAAGATTAAATAAGCGTAGCGGTTTGAAGCACATTGAATTCTCAACTGTATTTGAAAATGTGAAAAATAATGAAGTAACGGATTATGTCAACACCAAAGGACAATTTAATGGATACAGTAATGTAGTTATTCATTACCCAGAGGGACAACGGGTGCAGGATCGGGAAAATTTAAATCAACAATTAAAAGCCAACAATGCCTTCGAAGATACTTTTGAAAACCCATTTGCAAACAGTACAAATAATGGATTAAGTTTACCAAAAGGTAATTATACGTTTAGACTTACCCTGCATGAAAATAAAAATCTGATCAACATTGAAATCTTAGAAGACAAAGAAATTTAACTAGTTCAGTCCATGAGTTTCAGCAGGTAAAACGTATTTGCGCAAGCGCCAAAAACCCTAATTCTATTTATAAAAAAATTACCTAAAGAGAATTGCTATCTTATCTCTAGAAACAAAGCAAATAACTACCTTCTGATTTATTTAACCTATCGAATTGTAAACAACTATAATGTTGACTTAGTGATTCCAAAGGATTCTAATTAGCTTAGTGTCCGATCATTTGTACCCGACTTCTTATTACAACACTGTAACTTACTACTCAATATGTCAAAAACTAGCATTCAATTTTACGCAAGGTTACCATTCAATAAATTACATGATAAGATGGCTGGACAGAATCTATCTGGCCTCATTAAATCTGCCAGACCCGGACTCCAAAAATCAATGGCTGAGAAAAATATCAATCTAAAGGACATCAAGAATTTTGTACTGGCAGGTTCTTCAGGGTTCCTTGGCAATTCTACAGAATCAGTAATCGTAGAAAGTCTAGGTCTTAAAAATATCAAAAAAAGAACGCGAATTGCCAATGGCTACCTCAGCGCTTTTAATGCGCTCGATCATGTAAAAGCTCTAGACAATGGTCTTACCTTAATCTGCGCCATGGATAATCTAAGCGGTGAACCCAATCTGGTAAGAAATGATTTCGTCAAAAGTCTTTCAGACGACGATGAGACTTTAGACAAATATACTTTAGATGGGACGGCGGTTAAATTTACCTATTCAGATCTCGCCAAAGACAGTGTGTGGAATATTTATGAGCAGGCCACAGCAAAGTTTAATTTTAGCAAAAATGTTCTAGATCATTATTCCTTCCTGTCCAGAGGAAAACTAAAAGTAGCCACAGAGAAAGGAATGTATTCAGATGAAATAATGCCAGTTAAAGTAAAAGCAAAAAAAGATGGATTCTATGAATATAAAGCAGACATTCAATCAACTTTCCAACCATCAATCGAAGAATACGAGAAGGCTAAAATGATTTCAACAAAAACTAAATTTACCTCAGTATTTAATGTCGCACTACCCTGCGACGGTCTTGTATTTTTGGTCGTTGGAAATAATCAAAAAAAGTCTATCGCTACCGTTGAATCATATTGTGAAGAATACGGAGAACCCAAAGACTACATTTCGCTAGGCCAAAAATCCATGTTAAATGCTTGCGATGAAGCGGATATTGGATTGCATGAAATTGAGATTTTTGAAATGCATGAAAATCATCCAACGACGATTCTCGCCATCGCTAAAGAAATGAACATTGACCCTAAAAGAATAAATCCAAAAGGTGGAAGTATAGCTACTGGAGATGCCATGGCCGCAACAGGTGGTCGATTGATCTCTTCTGCATGTTCTATCCTATCTCATACCAAACATAAAAATGCACTGATAAACATTTCTTCTCCTTTCGGAATGAGTGGTACGGTCGTGTTGAAAAAAACTATCTAGGAAAAATCCCATGACAGAAATAAATCCTCAACAGAAAAAGTGAAACAAAGCGAAAATATAAATGTGACCATCGATGGAATGAAATTTAAACCCGTAATTCTAAACTATAAACAGAAAGAAGAACTTAGATGGCTTGGAAATCTGTTCGTAAAAGGAATCTTTGATGGAGAACACTATTTTATTCTTGAAGACAACAAAGATGGAAGTACAACTTTAAAACACGGAGAAAAATTCTCGGGAGTATAATTTTCTTTAATGAAACAGGGAATAATAAGGGATACAATTGCTGGGTTCATAAAAATGAATGTAAAAACTGAAGTAGAATCAAAGATTGCATAGACCTCTTTATCTGGTCGATTAAAATAGATCTTCTGACGGGTTTATTCCTAAAACTCGATTCAGGTCATGGCATCAATATTCTCGTGTCGAAAGTATAGCAATATTTCTATGGTATATCCACCACTATGAATTTCTGAAACATCCACCAATTCCCAGCCTTTTTCACCCAATTGGTTGATGTGATCCTCTACCTCTTGATAGTTTAATTTGTAGCTAAATCCATTTGATTTAAAGCTTTTCCGAACCATTTTATAGTGATATTTCTTCATTTTCTAGCTTTTTGGACAATTTAATAAAAAGCCTGTGATTCAAGTCATAGACATCAAAAAAGGGGACTATTTTTTGTTAGTTGTCTGAGTCTGAGTACCTTAACAAATTCAATAGACTAACTTATGAAGAAACGACTTTTGAGAGCACAAGTGGTGCTTGCAGCCCTTCTCATTCCATTTCTAGCTTCTGCTCAAGAAATGGGTTTAGATGAGCGAATCAATGAAGCATTTACCCCATTTGCGGCAGCATGGGAGCATCTGGTTTTCTACCCTTTCCCAGGAACTCAGATTCCAATAGTAGTTATCCTACTGGTTGTCGGGGCGGTATTTTTTACAATCATCTTTAAGTTCATTAATATCTTCAAATTTCCGACCTCAATTAATGTCGTAAGAGGTAAATATGATGATATTGAACAGTTTAAAGGCGCTTACGCAAAAGCAGCAGTCAACATCGCCGATGGCGATATCCCAGATACTATAAGAGACGAAAGTCAAGATGGTGAAGTAAGTCACTTTCAAGCCTTAGCAACAGCCGTTTCTGGTACTGTTGGTTTAGGAAATATTGCAGGTGTAGCCGTTGCGATTTCTTTAGGAGGCCCAGGGGCGACCTTTTGGATGATCATCTGTGGATTGTTAGGAATGTCAACCAAATTCGTAGAATGTACCCTTGGAGTAAAATATAGAGACATTGGACCTGACGGTACCGTCTATGGTGGACCGATGTACTATTTATCTAAAGGCCTTAAAGAAAGAGGATTTCCTGGCTTCGGTAAATTTCTGGCAGTAATCTTTGCTGTACTTTGTATTGGTGGATCGTTTGGTGGCGGAAATGCCGCACAATCCAATCAAGCAGCCGAAGCCTTAATTCAGTTATTTGGATTAACCAGCGGAAGTGCCGGTACCTTCATCGGTATAGGAATGGCCATCGTCGTAGGAATTGTAATTATTGGAGGAATTAAAAGAATTGCTTCGGTAACTGAAAAAGTAGTGCCTTTTATGGCTGTGATTTATGTCTTGGCCTGCCTAGTCGTTATTTTCTCTAATTTCAGTTACATAGATGATGCTTTAGGACTTATTGTTTCTCAAGCCTTCACTCCAGAAGCTGGTGTCGGCGGATTTATGGGTGTATTGATCCAAGGATTCAGAAGAGCCGTATTCTCTAATGAAGCTGGAGCAGGATCAGCCTCTATCGCTCACTCTGCTGTTAAAACCAATTATGCGGCCTCAGAGGGACTTGTTGCCTTACTAGAACCTTTTATTGATACCGTTGTGATCTGTACGATGACAGCACTCGTAATTATATTTTACAACAGTGGTGCAAGCTTTGAATACGGAGTATCTCCAGTAATGATTGATGGTCAAGGATTTGAAGGAGTGGGTTTAACATCTAGAGCTTTTGGCTCTGTGATTCCTTGGTTCCCTTCTGTATTAACCATCGCCATTTTCTTATTTGCCATCTCTACCATGATTTCATGGTCATACTATGGTTTGCAATCTTGGAAATACCTATTCGGAAAGAGTAAGCTTTCAGATCTTACGTATAAAGGATTATTCTGCACATTTATTATCATTGGTGCTGCGGCAAATATGTCCGCTGTCTGGGGTTTCTCAGATGCAATGATCCTAGCCATGGTATTTCCCAACATGATTGGGCTGTTCTTCTTATGGCCAAAAGTAAAAGAAGAACTGGCTAGATATTTAAAAGCCATCGGAAAAGCATAAAAGTATCCCAAAACGGATTTAAACACCCTTCATAACCTGGAGGTAATAACCAAAACTTTACACACCCTCTGAAAATTCAGAGGGTGTTTTCGTTTGTATTCCCTACAATTTATCATATGTAAGAATTTATTAATATTTTCGGGCCGATGATAAAATCTAAGCCCCATAGATATTGTAATGCCATCATACTCCTAGGCAGTAATATAGGCAGACGTGAGCAATACCTCAGTCGTGCTTGGATTGCAATGCAATTGGTCGGGATTGAAATTACGGATTGGTCTTCCATCTATGAGACAAAAGCCTGGGGGAATAAAAATCAATCAGACTTTTTAAATCAGACCCTGCGCATCAGAACCACCTTGAGTCCGCTTGAGTTATTATATGAATTGCAGCGGGTTGAGGATAAATTGGGGCGCAAAAGAAAAGTAAAATGGGGCCCAAGAAAGATAGATATTGATATCTTGTATTACGAGAATCTAGCATTGAGTGTGGAGGAGTTAACAATCCCTCATCCAGCAATTGCTCAAAGAAAGTTTACGCTGGTGCCACTCACTGAAATAGCACCCAATTATATTCATCCAAAATATAAAATATCAAATCGCAACTTATTAGAGAAGTTTGTAGAATAATTCAGAGACTTACGATTGAACAAACCAGAAATTACATATGATTATATTGCCATAGAAGGTAATATAGGTACGGGGAAGACCTCCTTTTGCAAGAAGCTGGCCTATGAATACACGGCTGGTTTAATCTTGGAACAGTTTGCAGATAACCCATTCCTACCCTTATTTTACAAGGATCCGCAACGTTATGCCTTTACCGTTGAGCTATTCTTCATGACGGAGCGATACAAGCAGATGCAGAGTCAGATGACCTCCAAAGGGCTCTTTCAAGATTTCTTTCTTTCAGATTATGCTTTTATTAAAACCCTATTGTTTGCCAGAAAAAACCTTGGAGAAGAAGAATTCAAGTTGTTCCAAATGCTCTACAGCGTGATGGCGAAAAACGTGCCCTCTCCTAGCCTATTTGTATACTTCCACAGGGACGTTAAATATTTATTGGAAAATATAAAGAAAAGAGGCAGAGAAATTGAAGTAGATATTAAAGCAGAATATTTAAAAAAGGTCCAAGATTCCTATTTTGAATATTTTAGAAATGTAACAGACTTTCCGGTTCTCATTATTGACTTGAAAGAATTAGATTTTATCGCAGATGAAAAAGCCTTCAACATCATTGTTGGCCTAATTTCCAAAACCTACAATCCAGGCGTACACAGAATTAGTTTAAACACATAAAAAAAGCCCCCGACTAGTCGGAGGCTCAAAAAAAATCTGTTTATTGTTATTATTGTACAACTACAGCGGCACTATCGCCACCTTCCATACCTTTAGAAGATATTTGATTTCCAGCGACTCCAAGAGTAACCAACATATCTTGAATTACTTTTGCTCTCATTCCAGCAACTTTCTTATCTCCAGAAGCTACTTGAACTTGAATCTTAGCATCTTTGTTCACCTTAAGTGCTGCAGCCAATCCTTGAATTTCTTCTTTAGAGAAATTTGTGATTTTATAGCCGTCATCCCAAGAGATATCGTTTAAGTTATAGCTTGTCTTAGCTCCAGATTCTTTAGAAAACATTTTCCCAAACATACCGGACATAGCGTCTACTGTTTTACCAGCAGCTCCCGCTACTGCTCCACCTACTTTTTTGGCAGCATTGCCAGTAGCATTTGCAGCATCACCGATAGCACCACCTACTTTCTTCATCATTGCTCCAAACCGGTTTCCATCCTTATCTAAGAAAGAGCCATCCGTATCAACTTTAAACTCTCCTTTCTTGGCAATTAGTTTTCCATTATTATCTACCAAATCTCCAGCAGCATTTACTGTATATGAAACAGCATTTTTAGCGGCATCCATGGCATCATCTGCCGCACCTTTCACCGCATCTGCTGCATTACCAGCGGCATCCTTAACAGAATTCGCAGCACCTTCTACGGTCTTGTGGTCAGCAGTATGTACTGTCCCATCCGCATGTGTATGCGTACCTGCAGAATTTGCAGTTGTAGCAGCTCCAGATTCAACCGTGGTTGTAGTTGCTGAATTATCTGTCGTTGCAGTATCTGCATCTCTATTCATGAACCACCAAAGACCTCCCAATAAAAGTAATAGAGGCAAAAGTAATTTCATAAATCCTCCGCCTCCAGACTTTGGAGCTTCATTTAAATTAGCAGCTGAAGCTGTTGCTGTCGCAGCAGCGGTTCTTTTTTGATCTGCCCCGAAGCCTAACATTCCTCTTGCTTCTTCAGGAATTCCATTTTTCACGTATTCTTTTTGGTTTCCAAGCATTTTGCTCAGGCCAACTGCATCAAGCGCCTTATTTTTAACTCTTTTACCAACGAAATTGACTACGATTGGTGCAAGTAAGCTCATCAACGACCCCGAAGAACCACGGCTTAAGCCTGTAACTTTTCCAAGTATATTAAAAATAGAACTAAGGTTTCCTCCAAAGATTGAAGATAAAAGACCATTTCCGGTGTCCATTAATCCTTTAGACTTATCACTACTTAGAACATGGCTTAGGTTATCTAAAAGGCCACCTGTATGCCCACCTTTAGTTATAAGATCCAATAACGCACTAGCGCCTTGAGTAGAAGAACCTTTATTGATCATCCCGCCAATAAGGGTTGGTAGCATTGATTTTAATGCGGAACCAGTTTGATTAGAATTTAATCCAGATAAATTGGAAAGTTGCCCAATAAGATCATCATCCAAACGATCTGTGACAGCTCCTAATAAATTGAAAGCCATTTAATTTAGTTTAATTGGTTATGAATTGAATATATGAAATTATTCAGCGATTGTAAGTCAGTTGTTTTTCGCTCGAATCTTTGGGAAGATAACTATATTTAGACGCTAGGAATGGGCGAATAGTCACTGAAAGGTAACTACATTATTCAATATTCCAAGATTATTATACAGCTTTAATATATTGCTTAATACTTTAAATGAAGATCTTACATACAGCTGACTGGCACATTGGTAAATTATTGCACAAGCATTCACTCCATGAAGAGCTTCAATTCTTCTTTGATTGGCTATTGCAAATCGTTAAATCTGAGGACGTAAATGTGCTCTTAATCTCAGGGGATATCTTCGATAAAGCCAATCCAACACTTGATGATCGAGCCCTCTATTTTCAGTTTTTGAAAAAATTAATTGCCCTAAAACTTAAAGTAATAGTTACTGGCGGAAATCATGACTCCATCAGGTACTTAGATGCACCTTCAGAGATTTTACAATTTTTAGATATTAGAGTCATTGGCGGTGCTAGAAAAAATCTAGAGGAAGAACTCATCGAAATAATAAACAATCAAGATGAGCTAGAACTTATCGTTGCGGCAGTTCCATTTTTAAGGGACAAGGATGTACGTGACCCTTCCACTGATGAACAATTTAAAAATAGGGCCGAAGCCATCCGCTATGGTATTGAAAAACATTACAACGATCTAGCCCAGATAGCTCAAAAAAAATATGCTGATATCCCAATCATAGCCATGGGCCACCTCTACGCCAAAGGCTCCATTGAAAGTGAAAGCGAACGAGAAATTCACATAGGAAATCAAGCGGCAATCGATTCCAAAATATTCCATAAGACCTATAATTATGTGGCCTTAGGACACATTCATAGACCACAAATTATCAACAAGAATCCATTCATTAGGTATTCTGGTTCGCCCATCCCTCTTAGTTTTTCAGAAAAAAAAGATACCAAGTCTGTTATTTTACTCCAGCTTGAAAATTCGAAACTAGCCGAGCCAAAAGTATTACAAATTCCTGTACAGCGAGCTTTTGTTAAAATAACCGGCAATATTCTTGAGCTGAAAGAAAAATTGATATCCTTCGAAAACAATTTTCCATTACCTGCCTTTATTGAACTCGAGTGTTTAGAAAAAAACTTCAGCGCTTTGATCTTGAAAGAGGTTGATGATTTGGTTTCTGAAATGAATCAGAATTCACAAGAATTTAAAATATTAAAACATAGAGTACGATTCGAACAAGGAGGAAAGGATACCTCAGAATTATTTGCATCAGGGATCCAAATCGAAGACCTAAGTCCAACAGAAGTTTTTCTAAAAAGAATCGAAAATGAACCCATAGAAAATAAACAAGAAATATTGGAGGCTTTTCAAGAATTATTAGAAATTACAGCAGCTGAATTGAACGAATGAGAATTGACCATCTAAAATTTAAGAACATCAACAGCTTAAAAGGCGAATGGAATATTTCCTTTACAGATTCGCAATTGAGCAAGGCTGGAATATTTGCCATCACTGGACCTACTGGCTCAGGGAAATCTACCCTCTTAGATGTGATCACCCTCGCACTTTTTAATCGAATTCCTCGCTTCAAAAAAGCCATAAGCAAAAATGAAATGGATGGACTGGGCTCAGTCATAACACATCACGCCAAAGATGCCATGGCAGAAATTGGTTTTTCAGTCAATGAAGTAAAGTATATTTCAAGATGGAATGTTTCCAGAACCAAGGCCGGAAAATTGAAGGATTACCACATGGAAATTATAGATCCTACCGGGTCAATCCTGGATCTTAAAAAAAGTGAAGTCCCAAGCAAAAATGAAGAAATCATCGGTCTGAAATATGATCAATTTATTAAATCAATCTTACTCTCCCAAGGCGAATTTACCAAGTTCCTCAAAGCAGATAAAAACGAAAGAGGTCAACTCCTTGAAAACATTACTGGAACAAGCATCTATCGTAAACTTGGCATGGTAAGTTACCAAAAAGCCAAGGATGCGAAAGAAGCAAGAAAACGATCAGCGGAAGTATTAGAACTCATTGCACCGCTACAGGAGGAAATTAGAAAAGAGATTGAAGTTAAACTTAAAACAAAGGAGAAACAAAAAGAAAGCATTGAAGTTGCCCTGAGTTTAAGCAACCAGATTCTCGTTGATAACACTAGGCTCGTCGAACTTAATAAAACGCTCGCATCAAAGCAAAATGCACTGACCACCATTGCCCAACAATGGACCCAGATTAAGCCCGATAAGAAAAGGTTTGATTTATATAATCGACTAACCCCTATCCGAGGTGAACTTGCCTTATTGAAGGATAATAGCAATGGTGTTGCTTATCTTGAAAAGGCCATTGTGGAACAGAAACAAAATTTAAATCAAGCGCAGTCTGAATTAGAAAAGACCATTCATAAGTTGGCTAGCACGACCGGTAAAGAAGTGAATGAGGAGAATTTTCTAGAAATCATGTCCAACTTTGAATCTGAGATAAAACAATTAACCCAAGATCTCAAAGTATTGACAGATAGAGGTCTTGATCTTAGAAAGCGGATCAACAGAAAAAAGGAGGAAGCCGGTGTAGAATTGGGCTATAAAGCTTCCGCAAATGAAGCCACACTTTTACTTTCAAAACACCAAGAGAGACTGCAGAAAATATTAGCAGAAGGAAAGATAGATGAGCGCAAGAATTTTGAAGAGCTTTTGGCAAGAGTGGCTGGGCTGAAAGGCGAACAAGAATTACTTAAGAGTCTACAACATCACTATGAACATTTATCAGAAATAGAACTGAAACAGTCTAAAATCAAAGATGCTCTTTCAGCAAAAAATAAAACGCTTAAAGAACTCCTACCGCTCTTAGAAAAAAATACACTACTTCACAAGGAGCTGATCAATCACCTAGAGACTTTGGAGAAAAGAAAAGAAGATGCCATTCGGATTGTCCAATTAGAATCCTATCGTGCGAAGCTTGAAGATGGTAGTCCCTGCCCTCTTTGTGGCTCAATAGAACATCCATATTCTGTACACAATTTAGACCCTAAAGCTGATGCCATTGATATTGAAATAAGCCAACAAAAAACCAAACTTCAAACTTTAGAAAAAGAGCAAAAAATAAAAGAACAGGAACAGGCAAGTACTGCTGCAAGCATAGAAATATTCACGGAAGAAAAACTAAAGCTGGTAAAGCTTCTGGAAATGGAAGAATCGAAAATCAATTCAATTCGTTCGAATTACGCTGGTAAATACAGCCTTAAAAAATCAGAAATAAACCAAAGCACAACAGCCATTATCAAAGAAATAGCATTGGTAGAAAAATCTACCAGTGCATTCAATCAGTTGAAAATTACAAAAGAATTAATTGAAGAATATAAAACACTCGATAAGGTTATCTCAGATTATAGTAAAACCAACAAACTTCTAAAATCAAAATACAGCGGAGATGATGTTTCAAAAGATTGCAACCACCTTCAAAATTTATTCACTAGTTCCTTAAGTAAAAAAACAACTGCTGAAGCCAAAAGCAATAGAGATGAAGTTGAGCTTAACAAACAATTAAATTCAATTCTGAAAATTGAAAGCAGCTTACTTCCACAATTAGAAACGCTTGGATTCAAGGATTCGAAGGAGGCCATGGCACAACTTATTACAGATAACGAAGCAAAGAACTTGTCTGCAAAATTGGAAAAATTAAAAACGGAAGAAACAACCATCAACACAGAACTCAAAAACATTCAGAGGGAGCTGAAACAAATACTCCTTAAACTGAAAGACAAAACTGGAGACCTCGAACAGTTAACAAATAATCATCAGGCTAAAAAACAAGAGCAACAAGAAATTCTAGAAGAGCTCGGTAAATTAAAAAACCAGATTGAAAAAGACAATGCTGACCGAAAAGCTTTTGAAAGTAAACAAAAAGAAATAATGCTCCTCGACCGAGCAGTAGAAAAGTGGGGAACGCTACAAGCATTGATTGGTGATGCCACGGGAAATACTTTCGCTAATTTTGCTCAAGGCCTTACCCTTAAAAATCTCTTGGTGTATGCCAACAGAAGGCTTGAAAATCTGTCAGATCGTTATCTACTAGACATGCCCACAGACGATGGCGAGTTAATGATTGTTGATCAATATCAAGGAAACATTCAAAGAGCTGTAAGTACCCTGTCCGGCGGTGAATCATTCTTGATAAGCCTGGCTTTAGCCCTCAGTCTTTCAGACATGGCTTCTAAAAATGTAAGACTAAATTCTTTATTCATCGATGAAGGATTTGGAACCTTAGATCAGGATACTTTAGACATCGCCTTGGATACGCTCGATAAATTGCAATCCGAAAGTCAAAAAACAGTGGGCGTGATCTCACACGTCGAGGCCCTGAAAGAACGTATCCCTGTACAAATTAAACTGAACAAGAATGCTCAAGGCTACAGCACCATAGAAATTATTGAAGAATAGTCTAGTACCCAGGCACTTTGGGCTGGCTGAAATTAGCCTTCCCTGGGCTTATGTAATTTACAGAAATTTCAAATCCACCCAAAGAATTTGAAGCACTCCGAAGATTCGACAAGGTGAAATCATAGGCAAAACCGATTTGTGCATTTTGTCTTTCATACATGGCTGAAATAGTAATTCCATCCAGACCAAAACCTTCAACGCTATTGGCCAATCTTGCAAATCCACCAACTCTAAATCCCGATTCTCCTAAATAAACCAAGTCGTAAATAAAAGAGGACCCTAATTGAAAAATTTGTTGTGGACCTTGAAAATTAATTACAAGTAAGGGAGTTATTCCTAGATCTGAACTAAACATAATTTTGCCGCTTCCATGAATTGAAAGTCGACTCCTGTAATTATCCGTTGGCAAACCGTAGTTGGAAATTAAGGGACGATTAATATGGGCGAGTGATGCTCCTGCCATAAAGCTTTGCCGTCTAGTTTTTATGGCATACCAAGCAACCCCAAGATTTATATCTAAGTAGGGACCAATACCATAATTTTGATCCTGTGGTATTGGTTCGCCTGAAGATAGATCTGTGTTTATTTCTTCATTGACTATATCAAATTGTCTACCAAACCAAAATGCTTCATTTTCAATCCCATTTTGCCCCAATCCAATTTGCGTTCCGATGCTAATAAATTGTTTGAATTTTCCATAGTCACCACCCTTCAATTGCATGGCATAACTGCCCGTAAGATGCCCTCTGGTTTGTCTAAATGAACCGGCTCCAGCCACATCATTAAGCACAGACCCGCCGATCGTAAATACATTTTGATTGTTAGGATTAATTTTATAATCAAAACTTGCCATCGAAGTTTTATAAGAAAATGCACCAATCAAAGTATACCATTGATCTCGGTAAGTCACATGAAGCCTATAGTCTCCTTGAAACATCCCATTCAGCGCAGGACTTAAATATGAACTTGACAGCGTTGGCTGGCTAAAAATTGGATCTTGGCTTTGAGCCGAAAAAGACACAATGAATGCTAATATGTATAGAATTGTGCTTCTGATCATTTCAACAAAGTCGTGCTTCCCTCTTCAATTTGTTCCTGGCCATTCCGTTTGATAAATTGAGCCCTCCAAACATATACGCCAGAATTTAATTCTTTACCATTAAAAGTTCCATCCCAACCGATCAGTTGATTATTCACCGGAAAATCCTCCGCTAAATACACCAATTCGCCCCACCGATCAAAAATTTCAAACCTCTTGATCATCACAGAATTTTTACCAAATACCACCAATCGTTCATTAAAGTTATTTCCATTGGGGGAAAAGGCAGTAGGTACCGCAATAAAACTGCCATCAGTAATGGAGACAAATTGAGCATCGCTAAATTTGCACCCTTTGGAATCTCTCACAGTCACTTCAAGCGTAAAAGACATTTGCACATCTACGACAGTTGGCGTTGCACAATCTATGCAGGATAATTCCAAATTTGGTGGAATGGTTGTCCAAGAGTATTCAACCAAATCAGAAGCGTTTGACATTAGTTCAGGTTCAAAAATTGAACCGATCTCTACAAAAGCATCGTCACCTAGATCAATAAATATTTCTTCTGCTTCCTCTATCGTTACTAAACCAATTTCTACCATACAATCATTATCATCCTGTGCATACATATTGTATGTTCCAGCTGATAAATTATCGATCAGGCTAGTATTAAAATAATTTACAGAATCTAGGAATATTTGGTAAGGTTCTGTCCCTCCAGAAGGATAAACTTCAATTGCACCCGATTTTGTCATGAAACATCTGACGTCATTTTCTAAGACATCAACAATGAATTCCGCATTGGGTGAACCAATAAAATATTCTTCAACAACTTCACATCCATTTTCATCTGAAATGGTCAGAGAATAATCTCCACTCATCAGGTCCGTGATGCTTTCTGATTGTGACCCATTGGACCATTCTAGCGCCAATGTGCCAGTTCCTCCATTGGCAGTCCCTAAAATACTTCCATTGTTATCATTAAAGCATAATATTCCAGTGACCGTTGCTTGAAAAAATAAGGAATCCGGTTGCGCAAATTCCGCCTCAAATTCCGAGACGCAACCCAATTCATCTGTTACACTCACTGGATAAACACCAGCGGGTAAATCTTCAGCCACTGTTCCATTAACGTCAATATTCATTGGCCAATCGAGTGTCAGCATTCCTGTGCCTCCATTCGCCTCTATACTGAACGAACCAGTTGAATCACCGTAGCAAGAAATTTCTTGGATGACCTCCACATTTCCTGTGATGGCAGTCGGGCCATTTAGATATATTTCGTCCATATGGTCACAGCCAAAATCGTCAGTAACGGTATACTGATAGATGCTATCCCCAAACAACTCTCCTATCGCAACCCCAGTTTCTCCATTTGACCATAAAAAATCAAGACTAGAAATATCTGTACTGTCTGAGTAAATGCCTGAAGTAACGCTCAGAATTCCATCATTAACATTGCTGCACTCTGGATCATTGGAATCAATATCCAACAGTAAATCTGGATATTCATTGATGGTTATCTCCCCAAATTGCTCGCAAAAATTTGAATCAGTTACTGTAACTTCATATATGCCTGTAGGCAAATCTTGTATTTCTTGTCCCATAAAATTATCATCCCAAGCAACCTCATAAGGAGCAACTCCACCACTGATCTCTAGAGAAAATAATTGAGAAGTTTCGCCAATACAAGCCGCTTGTATGGTATCAGATAAAATAACTATTTCTTCTCGTTCAGGAATTTCTATCTCTGTCATAATTTGACACCCATTCATGTCCGTTACAGTGACGGCATAAAATCCAGGAAGAAAGGATACAGACGAAACATCCTCAGGTGTATCGGCCCATTGGAATTCATAATCAATGGTACCTCCTCCAATTTCTAAAACTATCATACCTTCTCCTCCAGAACAATCTGGCGCTGATGCTGTGATGTTTTCGAAATTCAGCAAATCCGGATCATCGATCGATATGTTCTCAAAATAGATGCAACCAGTACTATCCGTAATTCCAAATTCATAAATTCCTGTGGATAACCCATCTTGGAAAAAATCCGAGGATGCATTGTGGTTCCAAAGGATTGTATATGGCGGATTTGTATCATCCGTTACCTCAATCTCAACAGAGGCATCTGAAAAACCTTCACAGGTTACTGGCAATATATCAGCAGTATATTCAAGTGGATCTGTCTCAGGTACTACTATTTCCTGAACCGATGGACAGCCTTCAGAATCAACCACCCGAATGAGGTAGGTGCCTGGATGTACATTTGTGAAAACACCATCAAAATTTAAGGTACCATTTAAGTAATAGGTCAGTCCATCTCCATCTGCTGCCGTTGCAAACACTTCAATTATACCATCATTTCTACCTTCACAAGTAGGCGCTGTTATTTCTATATCAGAAATTTCTGGTGGCACGGTTGTGCATGGTGGTGTAGTACAGCAAATTTCTGTAATTAATGAAAAACAAGATCCATTGAAAGTTCTCAGCCAAAAGCAATGCTCTTTATCAGCTTCTAAACCAGCAAAAACTCTATTCGTCTGGGTTACTACAAACCACGGTGGGACACCAACATTTCTTACATTATAATAGACTACATCTGGCCCCTCATTATTCCAAGACAATAGAATAGAAGATGGAGAAACATCTGTACAAGCAATAAAGGATGGTCTATCTAAAACAGGTAGAACATCGATGGTGATATCATCTGAACTCTCGCAGCCATAGGAATCGACACTCATGACGGTATAGGTAATATCATTCTGTGGACTAATGTAGGCAGTATCGCATTCCGTGCAACTTATATTCGTATCTGGACTCCAAAAATGGTTAACCTCATAAGGCGAGTTAAAATGAATACTCCACCCACGAAAGTAATTTGTACCATTCAATATATCTTCTGGAAGTGGATCCTCATCAACCCTAATTGAAAGTTCCCAACTTCCATTTGTCGTCGAACTCTGTAAGATAAAATCATTCCAACTACCCTCTGGCAAAAAGTCTCCTGTATAGTTTGGATTACCCGGAAAAATAGGACCGAGAAGCTCATCTCCATTATTGATATTTGCATTCGACGTTATACTAAAGCAGGTATTAATAAAGGTGTCTATACATATCGGATCCAAAGAGGTTCCAGCACATTCTGCCGGTTCCATATCAAAACCATTATCAGAGCCCAACTCTAATATTTGCCCTTGAGGCCCTTTCAAGAAAAAATCATAATCAAAAAGATTTCTTGCGACCAAAGTATCAATGCATATTCTATTTAAAACACCATTCTGTAATTGCTCAGGCACCACATTACTTACGTTAATCATGCTTGAATAGAATTCAGATGAAGATTCAAGAAGCAATTTTTCTGTATTACGGAAGACTTGTGGCGGTTGAGATTGAATGGGCGGATCATAGGTCGGAATCAACTCAATCAGATTGGTACAGAAAATTGTATCTTCTGGTAACATAACATCTGAAACTATCCGATCGCGTATCCTCACAGCAAGCGTATCTCTCGAACACACACTACGAGCGATGTCTAGATAAATGAACTCATCACCTTCCACTAGATTATCTTCTATTGCCTCTAAATTTAATACCGTAGATGTAGCACCCGCTGGAATAACTAAATTCGTAGGCAAAGGAATAAAATCTACGCCTGATTCTGCTTGATCAGAAAAAGTCCCAAAAGGAATACTCTGAATTCCAATGGAAAAATCCGAGCTCATCGGTTGAGGAATATTAATTTCAATTTCTGCTGAACTACAACCCTCGGCAATGGCACCATCAATACTTGCGGTATTCAAGTTTAATTCGAGACTGGTTGAGAAAAAACTCTTTGCTTCTAAGAAAACAGCAGAATCATAATCGTGATCACCCACATCGCTGATGGCCAATTTAATTTTATATTCTTGACACGGAATGACGACGGCCTGTGCGATAAAAACATCTAGATAGGCATCGTAAACAGGTGTAGTATTGTTTGGTGTCTCATTATAGTATTGACTAAAATTAAAGGAGCCAAGTGGGTCCATACAATAGGAGGCGTCTACTCCAGTTATTCCCATCATCCCATTGTTAACAGAATTGATGGACACATTATAATCTAAAAAAGTATTTCCTGATGGGTTGGCAGGATCTGGAACTAAGGCCAGATTTTTTGCATCGTAATTTCCACCACTTGGATCAGGGCCAGAAATAAAGAAACCAAATACATCATTAAAATCTGAACAGACAAATTCAGGGTATTCCTCTGAGGCAAAAACATACCTAAATTGTATGGTATCAGATTCAGGTATAAATTTAATCTCATATTTAGCTATATCTATAAGCTCTGCGTTCTCTTCCGTGGTAATTGTCCGAAGGTCTAAATCAAAAACACTGGTAAAGGAGGTCGTATCTCCACTATAACTTCCGGGATCATTGGGCAAGGCCGCATTTTTTACCAATCCGGTGGAAAGCATGATTCCATTTTCTAAGCCTATCGAACTTGCTCCATTCTTAAATACTCCAACAGCTCTCGGATCACCAAAGTAGTCAATCTCCAAAATATCAACTCCGTTACCTAAAAAGACATTCTCAATGACATTTACAGGCGTGTTGGGCAGTACATCCCCTTGCTCAACCTCAAGTTGCGCATAGACAGGTAAGGTGAGGCAAACCAATGCAATCAGTTGAAATATAGTCTTCAATATCTTTAATCGAGGTGTTTGCAATTTTCTATTTTCTTTGAATCATTGGGATGATTACCTAAATATGAACTGTTCCTTCACTGTTATTATTATTTAATCACGTTGAACTGTCCATTCATCGAAAAACTTACTCTAAGCCAAAGGCTTAGTTTTAACTTTGTATGATAACACAAATATATGCGTTCCTTTTTTAAATTAGTATTTACCTCCTGCCTAGGTACCATTTTGGCCATACTATTTATTTCCTTAGTCTTTATGATCATTGGGGTCGTATCAGGTTCCGGTAAGAATGATATCCAAAATAATTCTGTTTTGTTGCTTGATTTTGATGGTTTATTTCCAGAAAAGACCAATAATGTCGAGCAAAACAACCAATTCAGTTTTGACAGACCGGATGCACTCGGTGTTTTTGAAGCCATTGAGCTCATTAAACATGCGGCTACGGACGAAAGAATTTCACATGTCGTATTAAAAGGAGATCAAGTGAGACTAGGGGCGGTTAATTTAAATCAATTTGCGGATGCCATGGAGTACTTCGCAGAAAACTCAGATACACCGATTTGGTCCTATGGTGACTTCTACACACAAGGTGGATATTTACTTGCATCAGAAACAGACAGTATTTTTCTAAACCCAGAAGGCGGGGTAGATTTTAAAGGCTTTGGTATTATGGTGGCCTTTGGGAAAGATCTATTGGATAAGTTAGGTATTAAAATGAACGTATTTTATGCCGGGGAATTCAAAAGTTCAGCTGAAATTTTCTACAGAAATGACATGAGTGCCAACAGTAAATTACAAAAGCGAGAATATCTGTCAGAGCTTCACTCAAACTTTATTGGACGAATATCAGAAAACAGAAATATTTCAATTTCGGACCTCAATAATGCAATCAATAATTACACTTTTAGTAGTGCTGATTCAACCCTAGCCTATAAAGCCACGGATGAGATTTTGCAATGGCATGAATTTGAAAATAAGCTTAGGAATAGGCTTGGAATAAAAAGAGGAAAGAAGATCAATTACATGAGTCTTAATGAGTATGATCGGAAAACCACCATCTCCAAAAAGAACTCAAGTAAGAACAGAATTGCTGTAGTCTTTGCGGAAGGTGAAATTCAATATGGAAATGAAAACAATGGTTTAATCAACGAAAAAGTATACCACGAGATCTTCGATAAGATAAGAAGAGATAAAAAAGTTAAAGCTGTGGTCCTTAGGGTTAACTCTCCAGGTGGTAGTAGTTTTACTTCTGAAGCGATCTTACAAGAAATAAAAGATTTACAAGCATCTGGAATGCCAGTCATTGCTTCTTTTGGCAACTATGCCGCATCCGGAGGATACTACATTTCTTGTTCGGCAGATACCATTGTGGCTGATGAAAATACCCTTACCGGTTCTATTGGAGCTTTTTCAGTTTTTCCTGATGCGTCCAAGTTGTTTAATGAAAAACTAGGGGTGCATTTTGACACCGTCAAGACTGGAGCTTATGCTACTTCTTTTAATCCAGTGTTGAAGATGTCTGAAAAAGATAAACAATTCATTGATCGTACCAACAAGCGGATTTACAATACCTTCCTCGGCAGAGTTGCAGAAGGCAGAGGAATGAGTTTTGATGAGGTTGAAAAGGTAGCCAAAGGCAGGGTCTGGACCGGTAAAAAAGCCCAGGACTTAAACCTAGTAGATGTCATCGGTGGTCTCGAGACTGCCATTGCAATTGCTGCAGAAAAAGCAGAACTTCAGGACTATAAATTGAGAGAATTCCCAGACATAAAAACGCCAGTCTGGGTGAAATACTTAGAATTGATGAATCAAGAAGTATCCATTGATCTACCCTACTCATCAAGTAAATTGAATAAAGAATTTTTGAGACTACAAAGTAAATTGGAGTATTACACCGAACATAAAAGTCCTTTGGTAATCATGCCGATCGAAGTTCAATTCTAAGTGGTTTTATTTTTAGCTTTATTGTGAGGCCTGATGATCAATCGTAAAGATTGATCATAGGTCAGATAATTCCACATCCAATTGATAAGCACAAATAATTTATTTTTAAATCCAATAAGAGATGCTAGGTGAACGAATAGCCAGAGTATCCAAGCAAAAAATCCAGACATTCTACCAAATGGCAGGTCTGCAACTGCTCTATTTCTTCCGATCGTAGCCATACTTCCCAGGTCTCTATACTTAAAATCTTTAGCGTATTCTTTTGTGAATACTTTATGAAGATATTGGGCCATTTGAATGGCGACTTGAGCGACTTGAGGGTATCCTCTAGGATGTTCTTCGCTTTCACAATGAGCAATGTCCCCGATTGCATAAACATTGTCAAGTCCTATGATTTCAAGTTTGGAATTTATTTTAAGTGTTGACCGAGGCGTGATTACCGCTTCCGCAAATCCATCGACGAGATCACCTTTAATACCTGCTGCCCAGATAACTTTTTCAGCAACAATAGTACTTCCATCTTCCGTTTCAATGATTCCATTTTTAATTCCTGTTACACGAGTATTCAACATAATCTTGACGCCAAGCTTGGTAAGAAAATCAAAAGATTTCATACTCGACTTTTCAGACATACCGGGTAGTAATTTATCTGCTGCTTGAATTAAGTAAATATCAACTTCACTTGCATCTAGTTCTTTATAATCCTTTGGCAAGATATACCTTTTCATTTCTGCCAATGCCCCAGCCAGTTCCACCCCAGTGGGACCTCCACCCACAATTGCAATATCAATCAAAGATTGTCGATCCTCATACTTGTGTGTAGTCAAGGCCTCTTCGAAATCATTAAATAAATTGTTTCGAATGGATAATGCTTCAGATACAGATTTTAATCCATAGGTATTACTTGCAATTTCTTGATTTCCAAAAAAGTTAGTCGTTGCCCCAGTTGCTATAACTAAGTAATCATAGCTGATATAGCCCATATCTGTTTGCACCTTATTTCCCTCAGTATCTATTCCTTCAACCTCTGCTACCCTGATAATTACATTTTCACACTTCTGAAAAGCCTTTCTTAAGGGGAACACAATGCTACTTGGTTCTAATCCAGCCATGGCTACTTGATAAAATAGCGGCTGAAATTGGTGAAAATTATTGCGGTCAATTAAGACTACCTGGAAGTTGGTGTTTATCAATTTCTTTGCCAGGGTAAATCCGCCAAATCCCGCACCGAGAATTACAATTCTTTTTAATTCGCTATTTTCTACGAGTAGATTTTCCATTTTTAATCCATATTATTGATGGTGATAATTTCTTTCGTTTCCTTAAAGTCAAATGGGTCATTGGAGGCTATAATCATGGTCTTGTCCATGCAATAGCTTGTTACCAATTCAGTGAACAATGATTTACTGTCTGCATCTAAAAAAGATGTAGGCTCATCAAGCAAGATGATTTCCGCATCTGATAATAATGCTAATCCAAGAATCAGTCTTTGATTCATTCCGCTGGAAAAATTTTTTATAACCTTGTGCTCATTCCCTTCAAGTCGCAAGATTTCTAATAATTCTTTGGTATTAGCTACACGATAGTCTTTAAAAATCTTTAGATGATCAAATATCTCCGAAGGCGTTAATTCTAAGTCCAACTCAAAGTACGGAGCGGCGATGGCAATTGATCTATAAATTGTATCACGGTCAATTTTTTCGCCACCTGAATTGGTATAGTAAATATTTCCTTTTGATGGGCTTAGATAACCAGAAAGTATCTGAATGAGGGTAGATTTTCCACTACCGTTGGGTCCTTGCACTCCGTAATTCTGGCCAGAAGAAAAATGGTAGTTAAAATCTTTAATGATGTATTTACCAATGTATCGTTTGTAAATATTTTCAGCCCGGACATCCATTCCTTAACCGTTATATCCTCTTATCAATCCACGTTGAGAATTACGAACAAAATTAAGGATGGTTGTTTTTTCGTTGCAGTCAGGAACTAGGTCCTCTACTTCTAAAATGGCCTTGGTCATATTCAGACCGCTTACATAGAGGATACGATAGATGTCATTTATTAAATTTACTTTTTCTTTTTTAAAGCCTCTTCTATTAAGTCCAATAGAATTTATACCAACATAACTCAATGGTTCTCTCGCAGCTTTGATGTATGGCGGCACGTCTTTTCTGACCAATGAACCGCCACCAACCATTGAGTGTTCCCCGACGGTTACAAACTGATGAACTGGAACCATTCCGCCTAGGATTACATGGTTTTGAATAATTACGTGACCTGCAAGATTGACGCTATTAGCCAATACACAATGGTCCCCAACTTCACAGTCGTGTGCAACATGTACGTAAGCCATTAGGAGACAATCCTTACCTATTTTCGTATAAAAATTTTCTGTAGTTGCTCTATTCAGCGTGCAACATTCTCGAATGATTGTATTGTCACCAATGACTAAGAAGGTCTCTTCGCCTTTGTATTTCAAATCTTGCGGCGGTGCTGAAATAACAGCTCCAGGAAAAATTTTACAATTTTTACCAATTCGGGCACCGTCCATTATTACTACATTCGATCCGATCCATGTTCCATCTCCGATTTCAACATTTCCGCTGATGTGAGTAAATGGTCCTACTTCAACTTCTTCCCCAATTTTTGCTCCTGGGTCAATAACACATAATTCATGGATCATTCTTCTCGTTTTACAATCTTAGCAGTTAGTTCACCTTCTGACATTAATTTATCTCCGACAAATACTTTACCATACATTTTTACAATTCCTCTTTTAATCGGCATCATCAATTCCATATGCAAGATCATCGAATCCCCGGGAACGACCATATTTCTAAACTTAACTCCATCCATTCTCACAAAGTATGTGTCCCAATCTCCTTCCTTTCCATGCAAGGCCAAAATTCCTCCACATTGTGCCAGAGCTTCAACTTGTAGCACTCCTGGAAAAACTGGATTGTCAGGGAAGTGACCTTGAAAAATCGATTCGTTGATAGTCACATTCTTAACCCCTACCACTTTCTCTTCACTCAACTCAATAATCTTATCCACCAATAAGAATGGATATCGATGAGGTAGGATGTTTTGAATTTCAGTTACATTCTTGACTGGTGGAGAATTTACATCGTACATAACTTGGGAATTTGCAGTATTTGATAAATGATATTCTTTCAAAAATTTAGCGAATTTTAAATTAGAGGTGTGTCCGGGCTTTATTGCTTTAATATTTCCTTTAATCGTTTTTCCTAAGAGGAAAAGATCACCTATTAAATCTAATAACTTGTGTCGAGCCGGTTCATTTTCATAGTGCATTTTCAATCCATTCAACACCTTTCCGCTGGTGGCGATTTCCTCACTTATTCCCATTTGGGATTTTATCTCTTGTACTTCTTCATCCTTCATTCCCGTATTTTTAAATACTAGGGCATTATTTTTATTTCCTCCTTTTATCAAGTCCGCCTTGTACAATTCATTTAATTCGCTGGCCAGTACAAAGGTCCTTGAAGAAGAAATTTCTTTCCCAAAATCATCAATGGATGATAAAGATGCTTTCTGAGTTCCTATCACTGGGTCAGGATAGTTTATTTCTACTTCCATGCTGAAAATTTCGGAAGGCACTATGATGTAGGAAGAACCAGTTTCCTCGTCTTTAAACTCTAGGCTCTTGAGTATTTTTATTTGTTCAAGCTCAGAATTAAGATCGACAACTTCACTTATTTTTAATTTATCATAAAATATTTTGGAGCTTCCATCTAGAATAGGAATCTCATCGCCATCAATGTCTATATTAAGATCTGTGATCATCAAGGCATGAAGTGCGGCTAGAAGATGTTCTATGGTATGAACTGCAAATTTATCGTTCTTAAGAACTGTCCCACGAATGGTTGATTGAACGTGATCTGTCGAAACCAGAAGGGAATGTCCATTTTGATGAAATTTAATCCCATTTCCTGCCTCTGCGGGACGACAATTAATTTTGTTCTCCGTTCCACAATGAAGACCAATTCCTGAAAAAACACAAGTCTTTTTTATTGTTTTATGTTTGGCTTTTGCCATCTAAATTATTTACAGTTTTTTCTAATTGGTTTAGTTTCTTGTTAAGTTGGGGTAAATTTCTGAATACAGCATAAGAACGAAGATAATTATTGTATTCTATCGCTGGATATCCATACCACTTTGTTCCTGTCTTTTTTACTGATTTAGACATTCCTGATTTGGCTTGGAAAAGCGTGCCATCTGCGATTTCTATGTGCCCAGCAATCCCTACTTGACCTCCGATCATGCAATCATTGCCGATTTTTGCACTCCCAGCAATCCCCGCTTGAGCAGCAATTACCGTATTTTTCCCTATGATTACATTGTGAGCTATATGTATTAGGTTATCCAATTTAGCGCCTTCCATAATTATAGTTTCATCCATGGTCGCTCTATCAATGGTGCAGCCTGCCCCGATCTCTACTCGGTCTTCAATTCTCACAATTCCCACCTGAGGAATTTTTTTGTAAGTCCCATCCTTTAGCTTCGCAAAACCAAATCCATCTGAACCGATAATGGTATTTGAATGAATGATACAAGCGCTTCCAATGAGGCATTTAGCATAAATTCTTGAGCCAGCATAAATTTTTGATTGTGTTCCTACTTTTGCGTAAGCGCCGATAAAACACTGCCCATCAATCTGAACATTATCCCCAATTATAGCACCTTTTTCAATGATCGTGAAAGCTCCGATGGAAACATTTTCTCCAATAGTCGCCGAAGGGTGAATTTCCGCCTTTTCTGAAACCTCATTTATTTCAGAACTCGCATTGTAGGTTTCTAAAAGTATGGCTATAGAAGCATAGACATCATCGACAATCACAAAGGTTTTCTCAGAAAATACCGATATATCTAATTCCTTGGATACAATGTAGGCAGAAGCGTTTGATGAGTGTACGAAAGGAATGTATTTATCCTGAGCAACAAAACTTATAGAACCTTTGCTCGCCGCTTCAATTTTAGATGGTCTGTCGATTAATTCTTCTGAATTTCCATTCACCGTTCCTCCTAAAATCTCAGCTATTTTACCAACTGTAACTTGCATGGTACAAAAATAACATTCTTTATTGAGCCCTTAGCTTATACAAAAGTTTAACTTTGCTGCGAAATAAAAAATGATTCTTTGGACAAGCCTCTTACCATTGCTTCTAGTTCGGCTTTCTTAGCCAAAACAGCCTCAAAACACATCGTTAACACCAATGATTCTGCTCGAATAGTTAAGCTAAAGGGGAATTACTCCTTTGATTCCATTAAAAGCCAATTAATGGCTAAAGATTTTGATTTTGCGGTCATAAATCTTGCCGATGCACCTTTTAATCTGCCCGATGGCCTTGTTTTAGCTGGTGTTTCAGAAAGAAAAGATGCTTCCCTGAAATTTTTAGGAAATCCCGATTGTCTGACTGGTGAAAGTCTTCGAGACATTAAAAAAGGAGCAAAAATTAAGGTGAGATATGACATTGTTAAAGATCAATTGCTTGAATTATTTGAAGACCTAGAAGTCATCACAGATAAAAACCCGATAACTGATTTCCATAAGGATTTAGAAAGCGGAAATATTGATGGCTATATTCGAGCTAAATTTGAGTTTGAACAAATTAATCTTCCAGAAAATAAGTTCTATGAATGGGATTTCTCCCCACACGAGATAGTTTCAAAAGGAGGTGAAGGAGTGGCTGCTTACCTCTGTAGAATGGATGATATTCTTCATCGAAAAATCATTAGATCTTATCATCATTCTCCTACGAGCGTTTGCACAAATGTAGAAAGAAAAATAACGAGAGCTTTTCCAAATAATCCCATCGGTGCATATTGCTTCATGGATTCACGCAACAATTATCAAATTCATTCTTCTGTCAGCCTAGATAAAAACCACCGTAGTTTTTATAGCCAATCTACTTCTGATAGCCTAGCTGATAAAATCCTAGAATTACTTCAAAATGAAACCAACGTACCTAATATATGATACCAGTGCTGCAGGCAAACCGAAAGACTGGAAAGCACCATTCTCTGATACTTTTTCTTGGCCTCGATTAATTCATATTTCTTGGATCGTCTTAGATTTTGAATTTAAACCTCAAGATGATTTTGACTTTATTGTTGAGCAAAAAGGGGATTTAGAAAAAAAGTTGCGAACAAGTGCCAAAATTGATAAAGACGATATAGAAAAGAAATCAAAACCTCTAGATGAAATCCTTGATCTCTTTAATGAATCTGTAGAACGCATAGAACACATCGTTTCTTTTAATCAGAACTTTAATGAAAATGTTTTGGCTGCTGAATTTATAAGGGCTGGAAAAACTCCAGGTCTTTTCATGAAGAATCGATACTGCTTAATGCAAGAAAGCACCTTTTATTGCAAGATCCCCAGTAGAACTGGTGGATATAAATGGCCTAGCCTTACTGAATTATATGCCATTCTATTTAAGTCTAGATTCAGCCCACCTAATAATGCAAGAGCTGATGTGATAGCAACGGCTCGTTCATTCATCATGCTTATGAAAATCAAAGCCCTGGATGATATGTTTGACGAAGAAGAATAATCAGTGATCGCCGGTCTTATATATTAAATTAATATATAATATGATTATCTTGTGGTTAGCAAACTAATTAACCATGGCTTCCAAAAAGGAAAAAAAAGCGGCAAAAAAGGCTAGTCAAAAGGCAGGTAAGAAAAATCCAAAGACTTCAAGCAAGTCAAGAACAAGCAATAAGAAGTTTGATTTCAAGTCATTATGGCCCCTTATAGCCATACTAGCATTTACTGCATTATGCTTTAGCACTGCTATAAATAATGAATTTGTTAATTGGGATGATGATAAGAATATCTATGAAAATGATAACATCACCACTCTTAATGACGAAAATTTCTGGTCAAATACCAAAAAAATATTCACTTCACCCATCATCGGTGGATACAACCCCTTAAGTGTTTGGACTTTTGCCATAGAGCATCAATTATATGGTATAGATAATCCTCGCTTATGGCACTTAGATAATGTCATTCTTCATTTACTCTGCACCTTATTAATTTTCTTTATCGGAAAAAAATTAAATCTAAGTTTTTGGCCCAATATATTATTCACCCTTCTATTCGCCATTCATCCCATGCGTGTAGAATCAGTGGCTTGGGTTACTGAAAGAAAGGATGTTCTTTTTGGCTTTTTCTACTTATTGGGAATGTTGTATTATTTAAAATACATCATAGAAGACAAGAAGAAAAAATATTTAGCGGTCGTGTGGATATGTTTTGTATTGTCACTTTTCTCTAAAATTCAAGCGGTTATTTTTCCGATCAGTTTAGTATTATTAGATTACTATTATGGCGGGAAATTAGACTTTAAAAAGATATTACAAAAGGCTCCATTTTTTATTGGGTCCTTACTCTTTGGAATTCTCGGTTTACAATTTCTGGGAGAACAAGGTTCCTTTGAATCTAACGACACCTATTCTGGGCCTATTCGGATTTTTATCGGAGCTTGGCAGTATACCATCTATCTGATCAAGTCCATTGTACCCTTTAGATTATCACCACTTTATCCTTATCCATCATCAATACCATGGTACTTTTATTTATCCTCCCTTAGTTTCATTGGGACAGCCATAGGTCTGTGGGTCGCTTATAAAAAAGAGTGGAAAGTCCTATTCTTTGGATTGGCTTTTTTCCTAGCCAATGTGTTTTTCATGCTTCAAATTCTTGCTGCAGGTCAAGGATTTCTTGCGGATCGATTTACTTACATTGCCTATGTTGGTTTATTCTTCATTTATGCCTCGGGATTCCAAAAACTTCAAGAATCTAAACCAAATTTAAAGCTTCCCATCTTAGTAGGAACTGGAGTCGTCGTATTGGTCTATTCATTTATGACCTATAATCAGAATAAGATCTGGAAAAATAGTGGAACTCTATGGAGCCATGTGTTGAAATATTATAAAAACAGCACACTACCCTATGGTAATCGAGCCAATTATTACAGAGATAATGGTCAAAAAACTTTGGCCTTAAAGGATTATAATGATAGAATTAAGCTCAAGGCAAATGATGCAGCTGTATTCAACTCAAGAGCCAGACTGTTCTTTAATTCCTCCAACAGAGATACTTTAATGCTCGCCTTACAAGACTATAACAAGGCCATTGAATTGAAAGCTGATGATGCGGAATATCATGTAAATCGAGGAGCAACCTATGCCAAATTAAATAACATGGATATGGCGCTTGTGAACTTAAATGAAGGCATTCGCCTTGATCCGAGCTTTACCAACGCTTATCTAAATAGATCCGTTATCTATAATCAAAGAGGAGAATATGCCTTGGCACTTCAAGACATCAATAAGTATTTAGAGTTTAAGCCATATAATGGCGATCTGTGGTACGAAAAATCAAGATTACATAATGCCACCAATCAAGCTCAAGAAGGTCTAATAGCAGCCCAGAGAGCACTTAAACTTAATAATAAACCCCTCTATCTTGTAGAAAAAGCCAAATCTCAATTTATGCTGGGTAAAGTTAATGAGGCGAGGCAAGATCTTCAATCAGCCATCCAGAGCGGCGTCAAGGTAAATCAAAATGTAATTAATCAAATAATGGGTGGGAATTAATTCTTTCGGCCGACTGATATTGCAGAAAGACCGAAGGACTTAAAGATCGCAAGGTCTACCACTTTAAAAATTGGGACTAAAGCATTGTATAGTTTCATCTGACCTGCTGGTATGGTTTCTTTCTTTAAGATTGAACCAGATAATATCCATCCGGCAATGCCGACTGCATTAAAATAAGTCTTATGCACAAGTTCAAATCCTCCAGTTTCAATAACCTTACTAATAGATTTTGTGGTATACCTTCTGTAATGTTCGAGGGCTTTATCAAAGGTGTTAAATAGGCTCTGATATGCTGGCACAAGGATTATTACCTTTCCTCCGGGCTTAAGTAATTTATATATGTTTTTAAGTGCTAGACCATCGTCATGAATATGTTCAATAACGTTTAAAGCAAATACGGTATCAAAAGTCCCCAATAATTCTACATTAGATTTCTCAAAATTATCCTCAACGATGTCTAGGTTAATAATTCCAGCGGCCGTTTTTCTAAAATTCTTCTCCAAGAATTCTAAATAATTTTCTCTTAAATCACTGAGATAAATTTGATCTTTATTTTCAATAAAATACTCTGAAATATTACCAATACCACTTCCTATTTCTAGAATCTTACCTTCACAATGCGGATATATTGTGTCAAACATCCACTTGTTGAAATTCTTCGCCTCGGAGATGGCCTTCAATGTTTCTAGCCCCTCTTGATCTATTTCTTTAAAAGTGTATTCGCTCATCTTGAAAATAGGTTATATTTTATAATTGCATAAATTGCTCTTACACCATCTTTCCATCCGATCTTCTTTCCATCTTCATAGGTTCTTCCGTAATAGGATATTCCCACCTCATACAAACGAATTCCCTTTACTCTGCATATTTTAGCGGTAACTTCAGGTTCTATACCGAATCGCTTTTCCTTTAAATCCAGCGATTTTAACATGGCTAAATCAAACATTTTATAGCAGGTTTCCATGTCGCTGAGGTTCACATTGGTAAAGACATTGGAAAGAAAGGTTAAAAGCTTATTCCCTATGGTATGCCAAAAGAACAATATTCTATGTGGTCGACCCCCATAAAACCTAGTTCCATACACTACATCGGCAAATCCATCTACAATTGGTTGTAAGAGGAGATTAAATTCTCTCGGATCATATTCAAGGTCTGCATCCTGAATAACAAGGTATTTGCCCGTTGCCTTTGAAATTCCAGTGTGAATTGCTGCGCCCTTCCCTTTATTTATATCGTGACTATAGACGGTAACATTATCGTATTGAGCTGCAAGTTCTTTGGCTACAGCATAGGTTGAATCACTGGAACAATCATTGATAATAATGATTTCCTTTCCTACTCCATTGACTAATTCGACCTCTTGCACCTTTGTAACTATGTTAGAAAGTGTGCTTTCTTCATTATACGCAGGTATTAATATCGAGAGCTTAAACATATTACAAAAATATATAATATAATCAAGAAATAAAACTTATAGTAATTAACATAAAAAAAGGCCTCTCGGATGAGAGGCCTTCGAAATCAATAATTACCAAAATATGCTCACTTTACGTGATTCTTCTTTAGCTAGTCTTATATCGTATTAATCTATTAATATCATTTTCTGTGTCGCAGTAAATTCACCTGCTTCCAACTTATAGTACAACACTCCAGTCGCGCCTTCGAGGTCGCTTCCTTTTACTATGAAGTTGTGTGTTCCCACCTCATATGAGTCTTTGTGGTTCACTAACACTTTTCCTGTAACATCGTATATCGTAATCTGTGCCATCCCTGCTGCTCCCATTGTAAACGCAATATCTGTCTGCGCTTTCCATGGATTCGGCTCATTCTGATGTAATCCATAAGCTACAGCATCGCTTCCACTTAAGTTAACATCTATGGTCTGTAGATTAGTTCCTGTGTATGCTTCTGATTGTGCAACTCTATTACTCATGCTTAGTGTACTACCATCGGTAATTACTTTCACTGAGAATAACTCATCAGATGCTGCTGTTAACAACTTGTCTGTATTCCAACTCATTGTTATCGCTCCATTCACTAAGGCTACATTGCTTGCATCTACATTTAAGG